>ENA-ORXC01001150-ORXC01001150.1-marine-metagenome-genome-assembly--contig:-NODE-1150-length-16294-cov-3.219893_pt1 | contig 16294 bp, 14 predicted proteins | sample MGYA00237865_ERZ511478 | MGnify/ENA metagenome assembly ERZ511478 | reverse complement strand
GTCCTATCAACTTCTGATTTTGGATGAAATAGCGTAAATGCAGTTCATATAAGTAAATAGCATGGGCAGTCTTACTTCCATGTAACAGAGCCTCAGGGTGCTCGAAGTGGATAGATGTAGCTTCCTTATCAGAACTTTTAAAATGGTCGATCAGCGCTGTAATATAATTCTCATCACAGCTACAGTCAGCATCAAAGCAAGTTATAATGCTAAGCTTCGATTTTGACTCAGCCAGCCTACGGGCTGCCTCATCCATAGCTAATTTACGAGCTCGTCCTACCCCGGATTTTTTCTTTGGAATCTTACTTATACATATCGGATGCACCGCGAACTCTACAGGAACTATCATTTTATCTATAGCTGCATACGCAGATTCATTACGCAGGTGTGTGTCCGTCGGCGCATCATCAGACGCATTAATTAATATAATGATCTCTATACTGTGTCCGTGGGGGACCTCACACATCAACACGGAAGCCACTGCCTCTACTACATGATCCTCATTATAACATGGTATACAGATTACCATACTGAGATCCTCAGCTACTAAACTATCAATTAGACGCTCTGGCAAATCCGAATATTCATACTTAGCCATAGGACAAAACTAATTTTTATTACATCTTCGCCCTATTACGAATGAGCCAAACTATTGTCATAGAAACGCAATTCTTTCCGCCGGTGTATGCTTTATCAGCCATAGCCAAGGCCGATACTTGCCTGATAGAAACACACGAGAACTACCAGAAACGCTCTTTCAGGAATCGATGCCAGCTGCTTGGACCAAATGGCATCACCCAAATCTCCGTCCCTCTGGCTAAGGGTAAGCACGAACAGCAATCAATCCAAAAGGTCAGCATATCCTATGACATGCCGTGGCATAAGACCTTCATCAAACTTTGTCAGAGTCATTATGGGAGAAGTCCATATTTCGATCATGTATGCGAGCAATTAGAGCGCTTGCTGCTCCAAAATTTCGAGTTGTTAGTAGACCTCAATCATGCTATCATGTCTTGGATCGTTACTTTTCTGGAAATAGAGACTGAACTAGGGACTACATCATCGTACTATGAAATCTACCCCGAAGACAACATATGGGACATGCGCTCCAGCATAACTGCTAAAAATTATAGATCTTATAAAACTGTAGCATACCCTCAAATCTTTGAAGAGCGGCATGGGTTTATAAATAATGTCAGCATCTTAGACTTACTGTTCTGTATGGGCAAAGAATCAATATATTATTTATGATATGCATAAATTTGAACATGCACAGATTACATATACTCGACGATTTACCAAATGAACATTATGGATTTAATGACCTTCTCTTCATTCTTTAGTCTCAATAATGGATCAATCTAAACATATGCTATTTAAGAAAGATAAAGACATCGAGCAAGTCAAGCATCATGTAGAAGAGATCATTATCAATCTTCATGATATCACTAAAGAAATCAAACATAGCTCTCTGGAGCAGACTGTAGGTGACCTTAAAGATAGAATCAAGGAGCCCTACATGTTTGTCATTGTCGGCGAGGTCAAGGCGGGGAAGAGCAGTTTCATTAATGCACTACTAAAATCAAAAGAGGAAATATGTAAAGTAGCAGCTTCTCCTATGACTGACACCATCCAGCAGATCACCTATGGCGAAGTACAGAAAGTCGAGGTGGTAAATCCATATCTGCACAAGATCTTTCAGCCATTTGAGATCCTGCAGGAGATCGCCATCGTGGACACGCCAGGGACCAACACCATCGTGGATCACCATCAAGAGATTACGGAGCGCTTCATACCTGCGTCAGATCTGATCGTTTTCGTATTCGAATCAAAGAATCCCTATCGGCAATCTGCTTGGGAATTCTTCGACTATATACAAGACGAATGGCGCAAGAAGATCATCTTCGTCCTTCAGCAGAAAGATCTGATGGAACCAGATGACTTAGTCACAAACATTAATGGAGTCAGAGATCACGCCATCCAAAAAGGCATCTCTGAGCCTACGGTCTTCGCAGTATCTGCAAAGATGGAGCAGGCAGAGGATATAGAAGGGAGCGGTTTTTTACCCCTAAGAAAATTCATTGAAGATAAAATCACCAGCGGTCAGGCTGGCAAGCTCAAGCTCAAGAATAACATCTCAACCGCTCTGACGATCAATGACAAGATATTTAAGGGCCTAATCACTCGCAAGGAACAATATGATTCTGATCAAAGATTTAGAGATGATATCAAGGTAACACTGGATAATCAAAAATTAAAATCAGACAAGGAGGTGGACACCCTTATAGAAAACTTAGTCCACACCTACAATGAGATCACAGCTGAAAAATATAATCAGATGCGTGATGGGTTGTCATTCATCCCGATGCTTCGGCGTTCGTTTAAGTCTATCATGGATAAAAAAGAAAGCCCTAAAGAATGGCTTAATCTTCTCGCCACGGACTTAGAGCGCGACTTGAATATCGGACTCAAAGAGAAACTAAATGAGGGAGTGGTCGATATAGCAGAAAGCATCCAACAAATGGGAAGCATCATTGATCTCAAAATTAGAAATTCTGAAACGATCTTGCAGAAGGATCACGAGATCTTCAGTGAGATTGCAGAGAGACGCTCTAATGTCTTAAAGGACCTTCAAGGTGCATTCAGCAAATTTCTAAAGAACTCGGAGAACTTTTATGATGACTCCCTTGCCACAGATTCTCAAAATCTGACACCTAATATGGCCGCAGGTGGAGGGATCGCCATAGTCGGTGTGATCCTCGCTACGGTGACTAATGGTATGGTATTCGATATCACAGGAGGTATTCTGACTACCATTGGCCTACTCTTCGCAGGTGTTACAGTCGGTCTGAAGAAAAGAAAAATTCTGGCGGGATTCAAAGAAGAAATTGACAGAGGGCGAGCGCTACTGAAAGGCGAGATCAGCACAAAGCTGAAAGACTACATCGGCAGTATCAAAAATAAAATTGATTCTAACTTTCATCAGCTTGACGAGCATCTCGGCAAGGAGAAAAAAGCGATTAATAGCTTAGAAAGCAGATTAAACACCATAGACGCAGACCTGCATGGATATGATACTCAGATCAAGGTCAGCCTATAGCACGTCCGCATTTTTTTATCTACACAAACGTTTGCAACATTCAGAACCACATATTGCATGTGGTAATACTCCAACCGTTTTGTACATTGTAGAATCATATGATACGTCTATAACCAATGATAACTAGCATAAAGATTTATAAATTCGAGCTTAGCAATGAGCTAATAGACCTTCAGTTCTGATGCCAAAACATATTAAAGAGAGCTATGGGATTTTATGAGCAACTATCTAACTTAGACATTGGGATCATTATTGGCTATTTGGTCTTTGTAGTGTTGTTGGGACTCTATTTTGGCAGTAAGCACGAAGACGCCGAGGATTATTTTCTGGCTGGTAGATCTTTGTCTTGGCCGATTATCGGTTTTTCTCTTTTTGCCTCTAACATGTCAAGTAATAGTCTCGTGGGTCTGACAGGTGCAGGCTATAATGATGGCTTCTCAGTATTCAGCTATGAGTGGATGGCGGTTCTGGTCTTGATTATATTTGCTATTTTTTTTCTACCATACTACCTGAAGAATAAAATCTTCACTATCCCAGAATTTTTAGAAAAGCGATATAACTATTTCACACGCGCTTATGCATCAGGCATAGCGATCATACTTAATATTTTAGTAGACATAGCTGCAACCCTCTATGCAGGTGGCATCTTAATTCAATTAATATTTCCACAATTTCCATTATGGGTAATCATCGCCGTTCTATCAGTCGTCGCTGGGCTATACACCGTCTCAGGAGGACTGAGTTCTGTCGTCTATACTGATGCCATACAGGCTGTGATTCTTATCTTCGGTAGTATCCTGATCACTTACTTCGCATGGGATAAATCGGGCGGCTTTGACGCTGTATTAAAGATCACCGACGCCTCGCACTTTGACATCATCAAGCCCATCAGCGACGAAGCACTGCCCTGGCCTGGCCTCTTTACAGGCGTTTTATTATTAGGATTCTATTTTTGGGGGACGAATCAATACATCACTCAGCGAACGCTTGCGGCTAAAAGCAAGAGGCAAGGTCAATGGGGAGCTATGTTCGCTGGATTTTTAAAATTGACGATCCTCTTTATCATGATTTTTCCAGGTGCATTCGCTAGAGTCCTGTATCCAGACATGGCTGACCAAGCAGACCAGATATATCCTACGATGCTCTTTGACTTATTACCTAAGGGCATCTTGGGCTTAGTCTTAGCAGGCTTTATCGCAGCACTCATGTCGAGTATCGATTCGGGGCTTAACTCAGTCTCTACTCTTTTCACCATGGACTTCTATCAGAAATGGTATCCGCAGGCCAATAAAAAGCAACTAATGACCACGGGTCGGATCGTCACCTTTATCGTGATGATCCTTGCAGCCGTATGGGCACCTCAGATCGTACATGCAGAAAAGCTGTGGGACTACTTACAGAATACTTTATCCTGGTTCTGTCCGCCCATAGTCGCACTCTTCGTTTTAGGCATATTCTGGAAAAAAGCCAATAGCAGAGGAGCATTATATGCGATTGTTGCAGGTGGCCTATTTACCATTTATTCCATCTTGGCAACAGCTTACTCCAGCCTATGGAGTGTTCACTTTCTTTATATGACAGGTATCCATTTTACACTGAGCTGCGCCGCCCTGATCATAGGATCTTTGAGCGTCACTGAAGATAGCAGAGATATGTCTGATTTGGTATGGAGCGTAGACAACTATCATGCAGAATCAGTCACATTAAAGCAAAGCCCTTGGTACACAAATTATAGATATCAAGGCTTAGCTCTGATAATAATCACAGCAATTATCTTGTTGATTTATTAGAATATCTACTCCCCTTTCTATGCTAAAAGCAGCTATCAGTTTAATTCAGTCATCTTGCACCATGCGAGGCATTTTAGCTAGTGATGTGGCCCAAGATAACTATCAGAGAATCTGGGCGAGAGATTCGGTGATAGCGGGCATAGCTGGAATAATGGCTAATGATGCAAGGATCATTTCTGGCTTTAAAGATTCGCTCATTACCCTAAAAAATGGTCAAAGTGAGCTCGGAATTATCCCCTCTAACGTCCAAGATGAACACATACGCAGCTATGGAGGTATTGCAGGTAGAGTGGATGCCACGCTGTGGTACATTATTGGCGTATCGCTGCTGATTCTGAATGAACATGAAACAACAGAATTAAAATTTTGGAAAAATTCCATTGATCAGGCCCATAAGGCAGTATGCTACTGGGAATACAACGGACAGCATCTCGTCTACACACCTACAAGCGGAAACTGGGCTGATGAATATCCAGTGCGTGGCCATACTCTATATGATAATATGTTACGTCTTTGGGGCCTGTCGCTCAGCAGCCTATTATTTCAACAAGATGATTACAACAATAAAATCTCCGAAGTCAAAGAAAAAATAAGTATCAACTTCTGGCCAACTCAGGACCAGCTGAATAGCCATTATATATATCACCCAAGAGCATATGAAGACTCAATTAATCCGAAGCGTAATTATTGGTGTACATCCATTGGACCTGAAGGATTTAACGATCAGTTTGATTGTGCTGGCAATGCCTTAATGTTACTATCAGGGCTTGCCACAGTTGATCAGGTAAATGCCTTAGTCAAATACCTCAAAGAATTGATCTTTGATATTAAGCACAGTCTGGTGCCCGCATTTTGGCCGCCCATTTTTCCAGATTCTCACCTTTGGCACGAGTTGGAACACAATTATAGCTTCTCATTTAAAAATCATCCTTATCAGTTTCATAATGGTGCCGTCTGGCCAGTTTGGATGGGTTTGCTCTGCTTAGGATTGTCCAAGTATGGTCAGATAAATTTAATCCGAGAAATAAATATGACATATAGCGAGCATCTTAGGCAGCATGATTATAAATTTCATGAATGCATACGCACAGATACATTTTCAGCAGCTGGACAGGAGCGCTTAGTCTTCAGCGCTGCTGGGGCTATCTTCATGTCAAAGGCAACTGATGCGCATGTTTACCATAAACTCAAGTTTGAGCTATGATCGAGCAATCAAATATGATCAGCCATGAATACATAGAGCTCGCTAAGCGCACATACGAAGCTATTATACTCCTAAGGCAAAATGACTGCCCCTATAGTATCAGTATTGCTGGGGAGAGCGGCTGTGGAAAAACCTCACTAAGTCGTAATCTAAAACACCTCTATCATTTAGAAGATATAGCCGTGGACCTATATCACCAAGATGACTACTTCCACCTTCCCCCACATGACAACCACTTAGCCAGGCTTTCTGATATCAAGCTCGTAGGCCCGCAGGAGGTAGATTTAGAATTATTAAATAAGCATATAGCTGTTTCTAAGCAAAATGATAAACGGATTACCAAACCGCTTGTAAACTACAACACAAACACCATATCCACGGAGACGCTGGATAGTAGTCAGACTCAGGTCGTCATCGTTGAAGGCACCTACGTCTCCTTACTATCTGGCATCGACATCAAGATATTTATGATTAAGGATTACAGTCAGACTAAAAATGCGCGCTACGCTCGCGCACGCGATCCCTTGACTCCATTTAATGAAAAAGTATTAGCCGTAGAACATGAGATCATCAAAGCGCATAAATACAAATGCTGGATATGGATCGATTTTCATGATCAACTGAGCATCAACGAAGCGTATGCTCACTCACCAGAGACGCGCTCTGATTCTTCTTCACTTCTTATATAGCATTAAGTAGGGTCTGAATCCATGTTTCGTTTCCTATAGGCTTTAGAAAATTTATATAATACTTACTTCTACGACCTGACTAAGATTAAGTAAGTGACTAGTAAGCCAAACTCAGAAGTCATGTAGAGAAAAATTAAAGTTGGGCAGTCTGTCAAGCTGAAAGCTTATGGTGGCGGATCTTTCACTTCCCACTAAATTTAATAAATTCACACCCATATGCAGCCATTAGCTGAACGGATCAGACCTCATAATTTAGATCATTACTACGGACAGCAGCATCTTGTAGGACCAGACGCCGTATTGAGGCGATCCATAGCTTCAGGTAAAATCCCCTCTATGATATTCTGGGGACCACCAGGAGTGGGTAAGACTACTTTAGCCAATATCATATCAAAAACCATGGACCGTCCTTTCTTCGCGTTGTCTGCCATTAATTCAGGCGTAAAAGACGTAAGAGAGACCATCGCCAAGGCTGAGAAACAACTCTTTTTCGATCGACCTAATCCAATACTATTTATTGACGAGATCCATCGCTTCAGTAAGTCTCAGCAGGACTCTCTTTTGGGTGCCGTGGAGAAAGGCATCATCACTCTGATCGGAGCTACTACAGAGAATCCTTCATTCGAAGTCATCTCCGCCCTTCTCTCTCGATGCCAAGTCTATATACTGAAGCATTTGTCTTCTGATGATTTGCTGCAAGCTATGAGTTATGCTATCCAAGAAGATCATTATCTGAAACAGCACAACATATCGTTGAAAGAGACTGAAGCACTAATGAAATTCAGTGGCGGAGATGTCAGGAGGCTACTCAATGCTCTTGAGCTAGTGGTGAATCACCACGGAGGAGCTAGCCAAATCATCATCACCAATGACTTAGTGAGAGCCTCCATCCAATCTAACATGCTTCTCTATGATAAGACGGGCGAGCAGCACTATGATATTATATCAGCATTCATCAAGTCTATCAGAGGGAGTGACCCAAACGCGGCAGTATATTATCTAGCCCGAATGATAGAAGGTGGCGAAGACCCTAAATTCATCTGTCGTCGCATGCTCATCTCAGCAGCAGAGGATGTAGGTCTGGCTAATCCTAATGCGCTGCTATTAGCGACGAGTTGCTTCGCGGCGGTAGAGCGTATAGGCCTTCCAGAAGGTAGAATCCCTATGTCAGAATTGGCCATCTATCTAGCTTGCTCTCCTAAAAGTAATGCTGCTTACACAGCCATAGACCAAGCTTTAGCCGAAGTGCGCGAGTCTGGTAATCTATCTATTCCACTGCATCTGCGTAATGCTCCTACCAATCTAATGAAAGACATCGGATACGGGAAAGATTATAAATATGCTCATAATTTCCAGGGTGGTTTCATCGATGAAAACTATCTACCTGAAGAGATCAAAGGCACTGCCTACTACCAACCATCTAAAAATGGCAGTGAGGCAAAACTTTTAGACCAGATGAAGCTGCTTTGGAAGAATAAATATGGATACTAGCTATTACTGAGATAACACCGAGTGAAGAAGAGCCGTAGGCTCAGGCATGCTCTTAGCTATCTGTCATAAAGAATCATACATAAAGAAATTTCGTCCGTAGCAATTATATGATTGCTGAAACCATATATAAGTTCATGTTACAATATTATATACTGCATATAAGAATATAGCCAAATATTATTAGATGTTGCTTTCTGCCTGATGCCTTAGAAATGCATCATGTGTAGAATATTCATACCTTTGCAGCCGTAAAGTGGATATCATTGTGAATAACAACTTATTTCCACAAACAGTGATGTACACCTTAATCACCCCGAGATAACCTTAATTAAAACTGAAGTCCATATACATTGAAGACTTCATTTAACCCACATTAGAAAATTTAAATAAATTGAAAAGTTTTGAAGATTTAGAATTGGTAGATCCAATTTTACGAGCATTAGAAGACAAACAATACACAGAACCCACACCAATACAAGCTAAAGCAATACCCTTAGTTTTAGATAGAAGAGACGTGCTAGGATGTGCACAGACAGGTACTGGCAAGACTGCTGCCTTTGCAATACCCATCATACAGCTCATCCATCAGAAAGATGGTGACCATAGGGGATTCCCTATTTTAAGATCACTGATCGTCACGCCTACTCGAGAATTAGCCATTCAGATTGATGAAAATATTAAGGAATACAGCAAGTATACCGATATAAAACACACGGTTATTTTTGGTGGGGTGAAGCAAGGCAAGCAAGTAGATAAATTAAAGAAAGGTGTCCATATCTTGGTTGCTACACCAGGTCGACTCCTTGATCTGATTGACCAAGGCTACATAAGTTTGGATGACGTTAGGCTATTCGTGCTGGACGAGGCTGATCGTATGTTGGACATGGGCTTTATTCATGACATCAAGAAGCTTCTTAAAATACTACCAGAAAAGAGACAGTCACTCTTCTTCTCAGCGACGATGCCACAAAACATCGTTGAATTATCTAACACGATTCTGGAAGATCCAGTCAAGGTAGAAGTAGCACAAGTCTCCTCAGCTGCTGAGACGATAACTCAGTATTTATACTACACAAATAAGCAAACCAAGAAAGACCTACTCATACACATTCTCAAAGATGAGTCGTTGGACCAAGTATTACTGTTTTCTAGAACAAAGCACGGTGCAGATAAAATCACTCGATTCCTCAAAAAGGAACATGTTAATGCGGCAGCAATACATGGAGATAAGGCTCAAAATCAAAGACAGAAGGCGCTTAGCAACTTTAAGTCAGGAGACGTCAGAGTGTTAGTCGCTACAGATATTGCCGCAAGAGGAATTGACATCGACAAGCTGAGATACGTGATCAATTACGACGTACCTAATATAGCGGAGACATATGTCCACAGGATTGGGAGATCTGGAAGAGCTGGCGAGGATGGGATAGCTATTTCAATCTGTGAGCCAGAGGAAAATGCCTATGTAAAAGATATACAGAGACTGATCAAACAAAAACTGCAAGTCGTAGATGACAACCCATTTCCTCAAACTGATAAGCCAATGTCAGAAGCAGAAAAGAAGGAATGGAACAAAGAAAAACAAAGAAGAAAGCAAGAATTCTTCGCCAACAGGAAGAAAAGCGGAGCAGGTCAACGTGGTCGCAGGCGATAGTTTTTCCTACTATAAGAAATTACTAATTAATAAATCAGGGCTATGTATATACATGGCCCTTCTGTGTATCTACCAGCAGTATAATTTGACTTAAATGCAAACATCAGGTACAGAGGAATTCATACAAGATTTTGGTTATTATTATGCCATATCAAATCATGTATGGAGCTGAATCAGGTAATATGTCAATTACTATCTTAGCAAATAAAATTAAAGTGTAACTTGAAAGCATGAAGTATCTACTACTATTGATTACGTTATTTATAACTGTCTCAGCATTCGCACAGGATAAGAATGAAGAAAAGGAGGATAAAGACGATAAGAAGAAGTCATACGCAGATGTCATAACTGATACTGCCGTCACACAAGAAGGCCTTTTCACAGTCCATCAAGTGGATGACAAACATTTCTTCGAAATCCCATCGGAGCTATTAGAGAAAGAAGTTCTCATAGTCAGCCGAATATCTGGTTTTGTCAAAAACCTGAACTTTGGTGGTGCTGGTACTAAGTCAAGGCCTCAGCAAGTCATTAGGTTTCAAAAGAAAAACAATCATCTGCTTCTACGCTCCGTATCTTATAATAGTGTAGCAACGGAAGAAACGCCCATCTACAAGTCTGTTCAGAATAATAACTTTGAGCCTGTCATCATGATGTTCCCCATAGAAGTGCAGTCAGATGATAGTAGCTCCTACGTGATCGATGTCGAAAACTTCTTTACTTCAGATATAGAAATGATCGGACCTGTAAGTCAAAGTCAAAGAAAAGACTTCGGTCTCAAAGGCGTAGACTCCAAGCGCAGCTTTATCTCCAACCTAAAAGCATTTCCTGAAAATGTATTAGTAAAACATGTCCTAACCTATAATGGAGGCGAAGACCTGCCAGATAATCAGATCACTGGCACCATGTCGGTAGAGATGACTCAATCGTTCATACTACTTCCGGAGGTGCCGATGCAACCAAGACTCTATGATTCGAGAGTCGGTTATTTCTCACTGACTCAGACTGACTACAGCCTTAATGAGCAAAAAGCGGCAAAAAGAAGGTACATCACTCGATGGAGATTAGAGCCGTCGGATCCAGAGGCTTACGCCAGAGGCGAGCTCGTGGAACCAGTGAAACAAATTGTATACTATATAGACCCTGCCACACCTGAGAAGTGGGCACCTTACTTAAAGCAAGGAGTAGATGACTGGAATGTGGCATTTGAACAAGCTGGCTTTAAAAATGCTATCGTAGGGAAATATGCACCAACTCCAGAAGAAGACCCTGATTGGGATCCTGAGGATGTGCGAAACTCTGTCATAAGGTATGTCAGTACGGACATACAAAATGCGATGGGACCTCATGTACACGATCCTCGCACAGGAGAAATTATCGAGAGTGATATTATATGGTATCATAATGTTATGAACTTGCTACGTAATTGGTTTTTCGTACAGACTGCAGCCATTAATCCAGATGCTAGATCACCGAAATTTAAAGATGAAGTCATGGGCAGGCTGATCCGATTTGTCTCAGCTCATGAGGTAGGACACACCTTAGGATTGCCTCACAATATGGGAGCCAGCGTAGCCTACCCGGTAGACTCACTTAGATCCCCAAGCTTTACTAAAAGGATGGGTACCGCTCCCTCCATCATGGATTATGCACGATTCAATTATGTGGCGCAACCAGAAGATGGTGATGTGGCACTCATGCCAAATATAGGCCTGTATGACAAGTGGTCTATTCAGTTTGGTTACCAGTTATTCCCAGGAGAGAGTACAGACTCAGAGCGCAGCATCATAAATCAGATGATCAAAGAGAAAGCGGGAAATCCTAATTACAGATACGGTAGACAAAGTAGAGGAGTCTCAGACTATTCCTCTCAGACAGAAGATATCGGTGATGACTCTATGCTGGCTAGTGAACTCGGTATTAAGAACCTTAAAAGAATCGTACCTAAGCTGATAGAATGGACTGGAGAGGAGGCAAAGGAGTTTGAAAATCTTGAGGAACTGTATAATAATATCGTTGGCCAATTCAGGAGGTATGTCGGTCACGTCACTAATAATATCGGTGGTGTAAAAGAAGTGTATAAGACATATGATGAAAATGATGTCACTTATAAAACCAATAGCTTAGAAAAGCAAAGAAGAGCGATCAGATTCTTAGATAGCCAAGTTTTCAGAACCCCGACGTGGCTATTAGATCAAAGTATTCTTAGACGCTTCGAATCAAGTGGTCAGTTGGACAGAATGAAAAAGCTGCACAATTATACTATTAATACGCTCTTCAATGATAGCCGCTTAGAGAGATTGTCGGAACAAGAATCTATGCTGGGAGAGAATACTTATACCCTAAGCTCACTATTCGAGGATACCAGAGATATGATCTTCTTCGAGATGAAATCAAAAACTACCACTGACGCATATCGACGCACACTCCAGCGTCTTTATATAGACAAGATGGTAGACTTAATGGAAGATGAGGATAACGACATGTTCGACTATAAAGCATTAGCCAGAAGTAACTTAAGGTCAATTATGGGTCTATCAAAAAAAGCGAAGTCATCTGACCCCCTAACAAAAGCCCATTATAAAGACCTCAAAGATCGCATACAGCACGTATTTCCAGAGGATTAATCGAAATATTCTTGGCACTGAGAATAACAGCATGACTTGGATTGACATGCTACTTGACTGCGTGCTGATGTCCGGGTAGAATCAGGTATATTCACAAAGGTCTTTACAGCTCAGTATTAAGGCATATTCAGAAGTAATCATAGTGAGGTGTAATATTTTGGTAGCCCAGTACAGAGTACTGGGAAAGATGGTAGAGAGAGGCTTTGTTTGACGAGATTTTGATAAAAATCATAACAACCAATTTTTAATGTGACCCCGATTTTCATTGAAAATTAATTATCGCAGTGCAACAGTTCCAGACATATTATCAAAGCAGCATAATTGACAATCTCTTAGCGATGAATTACCAATCATTCAATTCCAAGCATCAGGTTCTTCTGAACATGCCTATTTACTGAATAAACTAAAAAATGGCTTAAAGTAGAAGACTGCCTCATTTCAACATTTTTAGAAACTTTAGTACTAAATGGTTTAGGGTATGATACATCCATTTACGCTAATATTTAGTAAGTCATTAAGCTAAAGCTTTCAGTCGACAGCGAGTACATTACTTCGAAAATATTGTCCATAAATAAGTCAGCAATGCGAGTGCTAAACGCTATCTTCCAGATAGACATCATTGTAATAATTTATAATGTCCTTGATATTCCGAAAAATTTTTGGCTTGTTGAGCATAAAAGCTGCGAGATTCACCCATTTAGCCTTTTTGATGCCTTCATCCGTTTGAGGGATTAGATCGACTTTATCAGCTTTCATCAGATACCAATAGGTCTTCTTAAGGACACGCTTTTTGTTTATATCTTGATAGGTGTGATAGGTCGTGATAAGTTTCTCTTCCAATAATAATTCTTGGACTCCCGTCTCTTCTTGAACTTCTCTAATGGCTGCGGCCTTCTTTTTTTCTCCTGGATCTATTTTGCCCTTGGGTAGATCCCAGAATCCTCTTCTATAGATGACCAGGCCTTCATAGTGCTCATTGATGACCAGCCCTCCTGCAGCCTTCACAATCTTAAAGAGTCCCTGAAAGTCCTTTTTGAGCTTCTTTACATCATCAGCGTAGATCGTTATAGACTTATGTACAGAGTTTTTCTCGGCAAGGTCCACGTAGTTTAGCAGGAACTTAGGTTTACCCGAGTACATGGCTATAATATCTGTCTCGTCACCAGCCTTTGGAATGGTCACATCAGCACGACTGGCTAAAACCAACAAAGACTCGTTTATGTATATTTTGTACATTTGTCACACTTCAAAAAACACCGCAAGATATGAATATTGAACAAAGCTTAGCTAGTAAGTTATTGTCAATTGAAGCAATAAAATTATCACCCTCTGATCCATTTACTTGGGCCTCAGGTCTAAGGTCACCTATTTACTGTGATAATCGGCTGTCTTTGTCATATCCTGTTGTAAGAAACATGATTAAATTAGGGTTTAAAAATTCTATCGAGAAGAACCATTATCAAGCTGACGTCATCATCGGGGTGGCCACGGCAGGAATACCCCACGGAGCTTTATTAGCTGATGCGATGGATTTGCCATTCGCATACGTCAGATCCAAATCCAAAGATCATGGAAGACAAAACATCATAGAGGGTCACGTGACAACTGGTATGAAAGCTATCGTGGTCGAAGATCTGATTTCTACTGGAGGAAGTTGTCTCAAGGTTGTCGATGTCTTGAGGGATGCTGAAGTAAGTGTTATCGATGTATTCTCTATATTCACCTATAATTTAGAAGAAGCTTCATCAAATTTTGCAAAAGCTAACTGTACATATACCAGCCTGACTAACTACCCTGCCCTGCTCGACACAGCAAAGAAGAGCGGAAGGATAACTGAAAATGAATATCATATGCTGAAAGAGTGGTATAAAAACCCTAAAATTTGGTCTGAGCAGTTTTCAAAAACTATATAACTTGTATCTGATTCCAGCATTGGGGTCAACGGTGTAATATCAGAAATATGTCTGCTGTGTTGTCCAAAAATTTAATAATGAAATCACAATTAATACATGACAATAATTAATAAAGAATCAGAACAATTCTTGCACAAATATTTGAATAGTTCATCACCTACAGGCTTCGAAACAGAAGGACAGAAGGTATGGTTAGAATACATTAAGCCTTATGTGGACGAATGGAAGTTGGACAATTATGGTACCCTATATGGCATCATTAACCCTGAGAAGGAGTATACTGTCGTCATTGAAGGACATGCTGATGAGATATCATGGTTTGTCAATTATATCTCCGACGATGGCTACATCAGTGTCATCAAGAATGGTGGATCTGATCACGTCATCGCTCCCTCAAAACGTGTCAATATATTTACAAAAAAAGGCATCGTCAGGGGTATATTTGGGTGGCCTGCCATCCACGTAAGAAGAGGAAAGGATGCTACACTCGCTCCTAAGTTAGAAAATATCACTGTTGACATAGGAGCAAAAGACAAAGATGAAGTGCTGGGCATGGGTGTCCATGTAGGATGTGTGCTGACCTTTGATGATGAGCTGGAAAAGATTAATGATCAATACTACGTTGGGAGAGCTTTAGACAACAGAATTGGTGGATTCTGCATCGCTCAGGTAGCCAGAATGTTAAAGGAGAATAAGAAGAAACTACCATATAGACTTTGCATAGTCAATGCGGTGCAGGAGGAGATAGGCTTACGTGGCGCTGAGATGATCGCCCATACCATCAATCCTCAGGTAGCAATCGTTACAGATGTATGCCATGACACGCAGTCTCCAATGTATAAGAAAAAAGAGCAGGGTGATATCAAGTCAGGTTCTGGCCCCTCACTGACGGTGGCGCCGGCTGTGCATAATAAGCTGCTGGAACTCATCATCAGTACTGCAGAGGAAAAAGAAATACCTTTTCAGAGATCAGCATCCTCACGAAGTACAGGGACTGATACAGATGCGTTCGCCTACTCTAATGGAGGGGTGCCATCAGCTCTGATTTCATTGCCACTGAAATATATGCACACGACAGTAGAGATGGCTCATCAGGATGATATCGAAAATGTGAGCAAGCTTATTTATGAGACGCTCTTAAAGATAAAGGTCGATCATAATTTTAAATACTTTTAGATGAAGGCGGTCAATATCCTTGAGAAACTAAATCTTTTCCAAGACCGATGGTCGCCAAAAATCATTGCTTCGCTGAATGGACAGGATGTAAAATTAGCTAAGCTGAAAGGAGAATTCATATGGCATGATCACGCCGAAGAAGATGAACTCTTCATGGTAATCAGAGGTCGACTTACTATAGAATTTAGAGATAGAAAGGAAATAGTGAATGAAGGTGAGATAATCATCGTACCTCGTGGAGTAGAACACAGGCCTGTCGCGGAAGAAGAGGTTCACGTATTGCTGTTTGAGCCTTCATCCATTAAGCATACGGGAGATGTCCTAGTTAAGCAGACGGTTGAAAGCTATGATCGGATTTAAAATAGAAGTTGAATATTATGTCTTGTTAGATCAGGTTTAGTTAAGTTCATACTAAATACTTACGTATAGAGCCAGGACATAGTATCATTAATCTTTTCACCATAGAAACTCAATTCGACGAGGCTATTATATAAAATACTTGATCTATACATATACAGCAGCCTGCATATTGCCCTTGGCTCTATCTCTTTAGTTTATGTGACAAGTAGATTAGTATCGGTAAATATAGATACCGCGTATTATTTCTTCTTATTTTTTTCTACTATTTTTATTTACTCGCTCCATCGAATAGTCGG
>ENA-ORXC01001148-ORXC01001148.1-marine-metagenome-genome-assembly--contig:-NODE-1148-length-16303-cov-20.518119_pt1 | contig 16303 bp, 14 predicted proteins | sample MGYA00237865_ERZ511478 | MGnify/ENA metagenome assembly ERZ511478 | reverse complement strand
AAAAATATTTTTTTTCAAAAATAATATGTGAGCAAGATCTAGTTTATGACAATTGTCATATGGAGAAAATAGTAAATGGCTTTAGACAAAAAGAAGAAGAAATTACTTAGAAAAAAGTGGGCCTGTTTAAAGTCTAATTAATTTGTTATTTCTATCAATCAACTAATTTTACTAAAATTGAGTGTCGCCTAGAGTAACTATGAAGAAAATAAAATATTAGCACAATGTTTATTTGATTAGCTTTACTTTATTACAAATTAACATATAGATATTAATTGAAAGTAATTACAAAATATTGGTTCTTAGAAGGTTTCAACCTTTTTAAAAAACTCGGAATTCTCAATATGATGAAAATCTGTGAAATTCTTGAAATGGATAATATAGAGAAAGGCAAGCGTATAGAACTTAAAGATGAATATAAAGACAGTGTATTTTTCTTAAAAAGAGGTAGTGTCAAAATTGTTGACAGTAATAGTGGTACTGTAAAATATATTGTCAAACGCGGTAATGTTTTTGGAGAACTTGCGCTTTATGATGAAGAGGCTGCTGCAGAGGAGGTTGCTTATGCCTTAGAAAATTGTGTGATTTGTTACATTGAGTCTAAACAAATGGAATCTCTAATTGAAAAACATAAATCACTTAAAAATGGATTATTAAAAGTTTACGGATTACGTATTCAAAAGCTAGAGAGAAGATTGAACGATTTGTTATTTAAAGATAGTGCTACGAGGATTAAAGAATTTGTTTCAGATTATCTGGAGGATTTTGGGGAGGATGATAAAACAGGGAAAATAATAGCGAAGAATCTACTTTCTCATAAAGATATCGCAAACCTTACTAATACATCCAGACAAACGGTCAGTAATGTTATGAGCAATATGCGTAAAGAAGGAGTAATAGACTATAATGTTGAGTTTATTTCAAAAAATAAATAGGAATAATAACTAATATTTTTTGTGGAAGGTGGTTAATTACTAAAATTTAAATCATCTATATAATGAGACCAATAGAAAGTTATAGTAATGGATATAAGACAGGGGTTATACTACATTAAAACTATCTCACCAATTTTTTTATGAAAGGCTGGGTTAGACACTAATTGAAATGCCTATGAAGTAGTTCTTTATTTTATTTTGAAAGGAGTTTTAACATATATCGACAAAGTTAAAACTAACCAACTATCAACATAATGAAAATAACCAATATTTTAGGCTACTTAGGTCTAATAGCTTCTATTATAGTAGGACTAGGCGAATATTTACTACACTATTCATCCTCAATTTTAGAACATTCTAATGATTATGAATTTTTCAAATTTGTACCATTAGAAAACCTTACAATAGGTCATTTTTTAGCCATTATTGGTTTACCTTTTTATTTCGCTGGCTACATACATATTTATAGAATGCTAAAATCTGGAAGTGAAACTTTAGCTAGAATTGTTTTAGCAATAGGTTTTATAGCATTTGCAGTAGGTGGGATTTGGATTGGCTCACGAGCTTCTATAGGCAATATTGTGCATTTAAAAGATACTATAGATGCATCAACCTACCAAAATCTATTAGTGCATTATACAGACCATATGGAAGTTTTAGTTAAAGCTTTACGTATAGTTATAGCTTCACTTTCTGTAGTTTTTGCAATCGCCATTTTAAAAGGTGGTACATTTTATAAAAAATGGATGGCCATTTTCAACCCAATTGTTATACTTATTTTGTTAGTCGTTTTGGGGAAATTAGTTCCGTCTATCGGTAAGCATATGTTACCAATATTGATGAATGTAACACATTTTATCCTCTTTGGATTATCCTTATATCAACTAAACAGATACACTAAAAACCATCAAAATGCTTAAAAAAATTCTAAAATTTGTTGGAATACTCATCCTTTTATTAATCTTACTAGTTCTTGGTTTTTTCTGGAGAGATTCAGTTTCAGATAAATATGACATCACAATAGATGAGAGTAAAATTCCTTTATTTGAGGAAGTAGCACTCGATTTCAAGCATCAATATAATGGTGATAAATCGTTGCCTATTGCACCGTCAGCTTTAATAGATATCGATAACGATAATATTGATGAAGTATTTTTTGGTGGCGGAATGAATCAAGAAGATGCCATTTTTGCCTATAGAAATAACGAGTTTGTCAATATATCAGGAGAGGTGAATTTGCCTAAGAAGGGAAAAACAACCACTACAGTTGGTGTTGTCTCTGCAGATTTTGACAATAACGGATTTACAGATATTATTCTAGGTAGAGAAGATGGATTAACCATTTATTATAATACCGATGGAAAATTCACAGCTAAAAAAATTGACACACCAATAAACGAAAAATCTACTCCTGCAGGATTAACTGTTGGCGATATAGATAAAGATGGTGATTTAGATATTTTTATGGCAACCTACCTTAAAAAGGAGTTAATGGAAGGACAAACCATTTTTGAAGATTACACCTATGGTTCTACAAGTGAGTTACTTTTAAATACAGGCAACGAAAATTACATAAGCATTACAAAACAGGCAGGTTTAGATTATATCCATAATACATTTCAAGGCGTATTAATAGATATAGATAATGATTCTTGGTTAGATTTAGTGGTTGTACACGATACAGGTGAAGCCAGAACCTATAAAAATAATGGAGATCTTACCTATACAATGAAACCTAACCCATTAACCAAAAAATTCGCCTATCCAATGGGCTTAGCAGTTGGTGATTATAATAATGATGGTTTGGTAGATTTTATGTTTTCTAATACAGGAAGTACTTTGCCTAGAGCATTAGCAAAAGGAGATATAAAAGATGCATCCTTATTTAATGAGAAATGGATTCTCTTTAAAAATGATGGTAACTTTAAATTTACAGATACAGCTGAAGAAACTAAAATAGCCGATTACGAATTTTCTTGGGGTTGCACCTTTGGCGATATGAATAACGATGGTTTACAAGATTTAATGGTTGCCGAAAATTATGTGGATTTAGCACCTAATAAACTCTTTAGATTACCTAGTAGATTATTAATCCAAAAAGAAGATGGAACGTTTGCACCAACCGAAGAGAAAAGCGGTGTTGTCAATCCTTATTTTGCCATTACTTCGTTAGTAAGCGATTTTAATCAAGACGGATATTTGGATATGATTTGGGTAAATATTGATACACCTTCGTTAGCATATATTAATAAAGGCGGAACTAACAACTATCTACAAGTAGATTTAGGAGAATCGGTTAATGTACAAGGGGCAAAAGTAACAGTAACTACACCTACAAGAACACTAACCGAATGGCTAGTAACTGGTGAAGGTTTAGCTAGTGATCAAACATCACTGATTCAATTTGGATTAGGCAAAGAGTCTACTGTTTTCAATATTAAAGTTTGGTTAGCAAACGATAAAGAAATTACGGTTGATAATCCAGAAATTAATAGAATTATTGATTTGAAAGCTGAAGTTGAAAAACAGAATGCAACTATAGGAAAACCTGAAGAAAATATATGAGTTTTTAAATCATACTTCGTGAAGAAGTTATATAAAACTACTACAACGTGTCGCCTAGAGTAACTATTGAAAAACTAAAGCTTTCCCAAATTAATATAAGGCACTAAATTGCCTCATAACTTACTGATAGTAAATTTCTATAATATTTATATGATACGATAGGTTAATTATTTTGCCTTATTATAGTTTAGAACCCAGCAGAAATAAGGCTGTCTAGAAAAGATTATCACAAATTAGGAATAAAATAGCTCAAAAATGAAATTTATAAAAGAACTATTCGGTAATAGAAATGAGAAAGAAATTTCGGAATTATCTAGTGACTATTGTCCTAACTGTTGGGGAGACCAGGAATATGATAATCTTATAAGAGAAAAGTATAAGGACACTCAAATAAGTGTTAACAATCATAGTGCAAATTATGCATTTGTACAAGATTTTATAGTAACACAAATGAATGGGATAAAACTTAAGAGCACTGTAAAGGGACCTGAGTGTCCTACTTGTAAGGTGGTGTATAAAAAGTAATGGCTAAACAGTTCACATATTATCTCATTTTGGTAATTCTAATAATAGGAATTAATGGAGCTGGAGGTCTCGTAATTGAAGAATTTAAAACTGGCGTTGGGTGTCCCAAAATAATGTACATACCAATGTGTTTGGTTATCCTAATCTGTTTTATTCTTCCACTCATAGCGCATCTCATAAAAAAATGGAATGTCGTGTACTTTCTATTTACAGGATTGGCAGGTACTATAGCTTTAGTGGCTTCTATAATGCAATTTGCAGGAACTGCACAATGCCCTAAAACAGCTTCAAGCACGCCAATGTGTTATTACTCTCTATTACTTTTCAGTAGTTTAACTATTTTGAAAATTTATTATCTAAAACCCATCAACAACAAATAATATGAAAACTTCTAATCCAACCAGAATTAGTGTTTTATGCGGGCTACTATTATTTAGTTTTTTTGCAACTGCACAACAATTAGAAACTTCAGTTTTTGTTACTGCAAATACTGGAACTGCAGATAACAATAATGTCTTATCTCAAATTAATGAGGAAGCTAAAACATTAAAAGATTCAAAATTACTCATACTAGGTAATGCTGTTTCTAAAGATGGTTATTCTAGGGAGGCAAAAACTAAAATAATATCCCAATTAGATATCTTAAAATCATTTAATGGCAAAGTGGTTTTTACACCAGGACACCACGAATGGGTTGTTGACGGTCATAGAGATGTAAGAGATATAGAAAAATTTATCCAAAAAAAGAGTAAAGCAAAATTCTACCCAGATGAGGGTTGTCCTATAAAAAAAAACGGATATCACAGATGATGTCGTTTTAATTACAGTTGATTCTCAATGGTATCTAGAAGATTGGAATGAGCATATCTATCTAAACGAAGATTGTGATATTAAAAACAGGACAGAGTTTTTTCTAGCTTTTGAGAGTATGCTTAAAAAGTCGCAAGGAAAAACAATAATGGTAGCAATGCATCATCCTGTTTTTTCAAATACTAATGAAGGATTAATAGCTAGAACAGGTGGAACTTCTCTACACGATTTTCAAAACAAGCAAAACAGAAAATTTAGGAATCGTCTAGTCACTCTTGCAAGGCAGACAAAGGATATTTTCTTTGTTTCTGGACACGATAAAAATTTACAATACATTAATAAATATGGAGTTCCTCAAATAATAAGTGGAGCCGCAGGTCAAACGAGAAATGCTTCTGTAAAAAGTAGTAAAGATTTCGCTTCAAGCGAAAATGGTTATGCACGAATTGATTTTTTTAAAGGAGGTAGAATAAGTGTTACATTTCAAGGCACGGCATCACCTTATACAGCCGAAGTTATTGTGCCAGTTCAAGAAGAATTATTTAACAACTTTAAAGATAAAAGTAGCTTTGGTTCAACATTTAGTTCTTCTGTTTACTCTGTAGATGAGACGGAGAAAAGCAAAGTATATAAAGGGCTTTGGGGAGACCATTATAGAGAATACTATAGTAAATCAGTAAATGCTAAAGTAGCTTTTATAGATACCTTAAAAGGAGGGCTTACACCTACAAGACGAGGTGGTGGACACCAATCGAAATCTTTAAGATTAGAAACTAAAGATGGTAGAGAATATGTAATGAGAGCACTAAGAAAAAGTGCGATTAAATTTCTACAGTCCACAGCATTTCAAGATAAGTATGTTGAAGAAGAACTAGAAGGAAGTTTTGCAGATAATTTCTTATTAGACTTTTATACAACAGCCCATCCTTATACACCTACCACAATAGGAACACTGGCAGATGCAGTTGATATATTTCATACAAATCCAGAGCTGTACTACATCCCTAAACAAAAAGGTCTCGGTGAGTTTAATGACGAGTATGGTGATGAATTGTATCTTATTGAAGAACGCGTAGAATCTGGACATAAAGACTTAGAAAGTTTTGGAAAGCCAAAAGATATTTTAAGCACAAGCGACGTACTCTTAGAAATAAATAAAACGGGAAAGTCTATAGTAGATGAACCATCATACATTAGAGCAAGGCTTTTTGATATGCTCATAGGCGACTGGGACAGGCACGAAGATCAATGGCGTTGGGCACTTTTTGAAAATGAAGACGGTTCGGAAATATGTAAACCTATTCCAAGAGACAGAGACCAAGCGTTTTCAGTTTTTGATGGAAGTATATTGGGATTTTTGCGTTGTGCAGTTCCGAGCTTACGTATGATGCAGTCGTTTGATGAGGAATTACCAAGCCCTAAGTGGTTTAGTTTTGAGCCATACCCATTAGATATGACTTTTATTAATCAATCTAATTGGGAAGATTGGGAAAGAGAAGCAATAACCTTACAAACTGGATTAACAGATGAGGTAATAGAAAATGCATTCCAAAATCTACCAGCAGAAGTTGAAGGTCAAACAATTGAAGAAATTAAGAAAAGTCTTAGAGGAAGAAGAGGTAATATTATAGATATCGCTCGCAGATACTATGATTATGTAAACAAACACGAAGTTATTACTGGAACACAGAAAGATGATGTCTTTGATATCACAAGGCTTCCAAACGGGCAAACTAAAATTACCGCTCAAAGAAAAGACCTAGAAATCTTTGAAAGAATATTTAATAAAGATGAAACAAAAGAAATTTGGATTTATGGTTTAGATGGTAATGATACCTTCAACGTAACAGGAGAAGGAAACAATCTCATCACTATAAAGGTTTTAGGAGGAAAGAAAAATGACATTTATAATTTTGAGAATACAAAAAAAGTGAAACTCTATGATTATAAAGGGAAGAATAATACCATCGTTAATAGCAAGTCAAAAAAATGGCTAGTAGATGATTATGAGATTAATAACTACGATTATAAAAAACGTAAATATAGTATTAATCAATTTTTGCCCATCATAGGTGCAAACCCTGACGATGGATTACGTATAGGTTTTGTAAATAACTTTACAACATATGGGATTCAGCGCAATCCATTTACTACAAAGCATTCGGTGAGTGCTTCATATTATACTGGTAATTCGGGTTATGATGTTTCTTACAAAGGAGAGTTTGCAAATATATTTCATAACTGGAATTTTGGTGTAGAGGGGAAATATACGAGTCCAAATTTTGCGCAAAACTTTTTTGGTTTTGGGAATGAAACGCTTTATGATAAAGATGAAGTGGAGATTGATTTTAATAGGGTAAGTATAAAAGAATGGAATGTAGCTATTTCCTTGATTTGGAATGGTAGAGATGGAGGTTCGTTTTACCTCAAACCTTTAATAGAATCTTTTGAAGTAGAAAATGTAGAAGACAGATTCATAAACTTTCTACCTGCGACGGCTTCAGTTTTTGAAAAACAAACCTATGCAGGTGCAGAAGTTAATTACAGTTTTAAAAACAAGGATGATATCGCTTACCCTACATTAGGATTAGATGCGAGTATCACGGCAGGTTATAAAGCTAATATTGATGGAGAAGACATCGACAATAATTTTGGATATGTACGTCCTCACATAGCAATAGACCATAGATTAAACAAAAGTGCCAGTCTTGTACTAGCAACAAAGATAGGTGGAGAAGCTATTCTTGGTGATAATTTTGAGTTTTACCACGGGGCTTCTTTAGGCGGTAATCACAGTCTGCGAGGGTTTAGAAAAGAACGTTTTATTGGTAAGTACTCAGTATATCAAAATACAGACTTGAGATTGCTGTTAGGTAAATTTAAAACCAGTTTTATACCACTTAAGTATGGTGTAACTGGAGGTTTTGACTACGGGAGAGTATGGGTAGAAAACGATAATTCAGATAAATGGCATAATAGCGTTGGTGGCTCCTTTTGGGTAAGTGGCTTAGAAACATTTACTACTAATCTAGGGTATTACTCAAGTACAGATGGTGGAAGGATTGTGTTTTCCTTAGGCTTTGTCTTTTAATATTAAACTTCAAAAATTATATCAAATATGAAACAACCTGTAGCAATAATTCAAGTAGATAGCTTAAAGAATAAAGAACCAGAGCACGCACTCGTTAATGGATTAGATTTAGTGATTGTGAAGTTTGATGAAGAAATTTCTGTTCTGTACGGAAGGTGTCATCATAGAGGAGCTTTAATGTCTGACGGTCACGTAGATGGCGATAATTTAATTTGTGGAGTTCACGGATGGGATTATCGCGTAGACTCGGGTGTTTCAGAATATAATAATAGTGAGGTGCTACATAAATTTTCTACTAAAATAGAAGATGGGAAGCTCCTGGTAGATGCTTTTGAGATAGATGCATATCTCAAAAAGAATCCACAACCTTTTAATAGAGATGAATATCTAGGAGCCTATGCAGATACCCATCCAGAAGATACAGAGCCTTATACGGGTTATATAAAAGAACTAGCAAAAAATGGACTAAAGAATATAGGTCATCACGGTTTTTCTGCATCGATGGGTGTAGATAGAAACACACTTCCTAAATGGGATCATATTCAGTTTTTACCTGCGCAACTAGCCTCAAGACCTCTACTAGATGAAGAAGCAGTTGCTACAAAAGTCGTTATAGGGCCTAAAGCACAGAAACCGTTAACCATAGATATACCTTTGTTTGTGAGTGATATGAGTTTTGGTGCACTATCACGTGAAGCAAAAATTGCTTTGTCAAAGGGAGCCCAACTAGCAGGAACAGGTATTTGTTCTGGAGAAGGAGGGATGTTACCAGAAGAGCAAGCAAATAATTCAAAATATTTTTATGAGCTCGCTTCCGCGAAATTTGGATTCTCTTGGGATAAACTAGATAACGTTCAAGCTTTCCATTTTAAAGGTGGTCAAGGTGCCAAAACTGGTACGGGAGGACACCTGCCAGGTAGCAAAGTGAGTAAAGAAATTGCTGAGGTGAGAGGATTAAAAGAAGGAGAGACAGCAATATCACCAGCGACATTTCCAGATTTTCACGGTGTTGAAGATTTTAAAGCTTTCGCGAAAGCGGTAAGAGAACGTACAGGAGGTATTCCTATAGGATTTAAAATTGCAGCTAGCCATATAGAAAAGGATATCCAGTTTGCTCTAGATGTAGGTGTGGATTACATTATTCTGGACGGTAGAGGAGGAGGAACAGGCTCTGCGCCTACCGTTTTGAGAGATCATATCAATGTGCCTACCATTCCAGCACTCGCTAGAGCGCGTACTTATCTAGATAAAGTAGGAGCAAAAGATGTAACCCTTATAATTACAGGAGGTTTGCGCGTAGCAGAAGATTTTGCCAAAGCATTAATGCTAGGAGCAGATGCAATAGCAGTTTCAAACTCTGCATTGCAAGCTATTGGGTGTTTAGGAATGCGTGCCTGCGGAAGCAATAATTGTCCAGTAGGGATCGCTACACAAAAGGAATCTTTGCGTAGTCGTTTAATTATTGACTCATCGGCAAAGCAGTTACAGAACTACTTTGAAGCTACAAACAATTTAATTAAGGTCGTAGCGAGAGCTTGTGGGTATGACAATATTGAAAAATTTAATCAAGATGACCTTTCTACATACGATAGAGATATACACTTCTTGACTGGAATTAATTATGCTGGAATTTAATAAGATACATTATGGACACTATAGAAAAACAATTACACATCGCTTCTCAATATCTAGCCGCAGCAGGAATAAGTTTTTTGCCTAAAAAAGAAGACGATAGTCATACAAACCTAGGATTTAACCCAGAGGAAGCTATCCTTGAGACGCACTCGCTGTCTGATGCTAATGATAAGCTCATTTTGAATTATAAAAACTTTAGTTTAGAATGGAGATCTGATGCAGTTTCAAAAGTAATAGACTTAGATGGAGCTACTCATAAAGGACTTGTAGAATGGATTTCTAGTAACTCTCGTGAATTTATCAACAAAGAATATTCGTATAAATTCCATTATGAATTGCCTTACTCTATTGATGATGATTTTATTTTTAAGTTGTCTGATGTTGAGGATTTGAGTGAGATGATGCATCTACGTATTCTAGCTCAATTTATTCTAGAAAGAATAGATATTCACTATAATCTTAATACATCTATAAGAATCTGGCCACACCATTTTGACACTGGCATTTATAGCCTAATTCCAGATTCACATATAACAGTGGGCTTAGGACTAGCTATTCCAGATAGCCTTTGCGAAAATCACTATTTATACATCACAGGTTACAAAGGAGGTCAAGCTATAGATCCATCTGGATTAGAATCATTAACCATAGGTGATTGGAAATCTAACGGTTTTAAAGGAGCCATACTCGATGCTAGGGGAATTGTGGAGGCAGATGGTGTAAAGTTTTTTAAAGAAGTGATTAGTCAATTACAAGCCGTATAAAATGTATGGCCGTCTACAACGCTTTGTATATTTAAGTAATCCAAACGTTATTTAACTCTATGGAAAATTGGTACCTACCTATAACGATAGTTCCAGGTTTGGGATTACTTATTCTTTCTACATCTACCTTAATGGTAGCTTTGAGTAATGAGATTAACCAAATGATTGAGCAGTCCAAGCAAAAGGAGATGATTACAAAAAAGCTTGTGCAGTTAAAATTGTTAAATACAGCAATGGTTTTTCTTTATACAGCAGTAGGGTTTCTATTGATCTCAAGTGTGATAAATGGGCTATTTGATTTAGAAAAAACTTCATTATATACTAGTGTTCTTGCTATTGTTTTAGCATTAATAGGGATTCTGTCTTTAATAACTTATTCCTATAGAGCAGTAAAAATACGCCAACAACAATTTAAAAATAAGTTGAATTAAATACACAAGTTATGGACTCAAAGGGTAAAAAGTGGTACAAGGTATTAGACAATAGAAAAATGCTCCCTGAGGGACGAGTCCAGACTGTAACTGCTGGTCATCAAGGTATCTGTTTAACGCATTACAAAGGGAAATTTTCAGCATTAGATAACAAATGTCCACATCAGGGAGGACCTCTTGGAGAAGGTTCTATAGAAAATGGAATGTTACGCTGTCCTTGGCACGGTTGGGATTATGACCCGTGTACGGGAAACTCACCTGGAGGCTTTGGTGACGGGATCAAGAATTTTGAAGTGAAAGAAGAGGGTGAGGCTATTTATGTTGCAATCCCAGAAGAGGAAACGCATAGAGAAACTATATCTGATGTGATGATTGAGACTATGGTAAACTGGGGTGTTGATACTGTTTTTGGAATGGTAGGACATAGTAATCTTGCGGTTGCAGATGCTATGAGAAGGCAGGAGAAAAAGGGGAAACTACAGTTTTTTGGTATTAGACACGAGGGTGCTGCAGCATTTGCTGCCTCTGGTTATGCAAAATTAACAGGAAAACCTGCAGCCTGTTTTGGCATCGCTGGTCCAGGTGCTACAAATATGTATACAGGAATGTGGGACGCAAAAGTTGATAGAGCTCCATTGCTAGCGCTTTCAGGGCAAATTAATACTCAGGTAGTTGGAACTGGTGCTTTTCAAGAAGTAGATCTTGTAAAAGCTTTTGAAAGTGTGACACAATTTAATCACGCAGTGCATTTAAATTCTAATCATAGTGAGTTAATGTCACTTGCGTTAAAGACGGCTCTTGTAAAGAAAGATGTAGTGCATTTAACCTTTCCAGATGAGGTAGCATTTACAGAGAAGCCAGAAAATGCAAAGGCTCAAACTCCAGAAGATAGAATTACTCCTTTTAATATAAGCCCTCCAAAAGAGATGGTTGATAAGGCAGTAGAGCTTCTTAAGAAAGCAGAAAGACCTGTAATTATTGTTGGGCACGGTGCACGTTTTGAGATGGAGGCTATTACCGCTTTCGCGAAAGCTTTAAATTGTCCAATCATCACCACTTTTAAAGCAAAAGGATTAATAGCAGATAAACATCCCTTAGGTTGTGGAGTTTTAGGTAGAAGTGGTACTCCTATAGCATCGTGGTTTATGAATGAAAGTGACTTGTTATTTGTACTAGGAGCTTCATTTTCTAATCATACAGGTATCACTCCAAAGAAGCCAATAATTCAAGTTGATTATGACCCTATGGCGCTCAGTAAACATCATAAAGTAGATGTTGCCTTATGGGGAGAAATTTCAGAAACAATGAAAATTATTGAGGCTCAAACTAATAAAATGACTGTGGCGGTAGATCAACGTGGAGAAATAGAGGAACGCTGGAGACTATGGCGTGAAGAAAAAGAAAGCCGCCTTAAAGATTGTGGTGATGGGCTTAGCTCTATTTCTGTTTTTGATGCAATGAATAAAGTTACACCAGAAAATGCAGTGATAGCTTTAGATGTAGGTAATAATACGTATTCATTTGGTAGATATTTTGAGCCTACAAACCAGTCTATATTGATGTCTGGATATCTAGGTTCTATAGGCTTTGCTTTACCGGCGGCAATGGGTGCCTGGGCAGCAGAAGGTGATAAGAGACCTATATGGTCTGTGTCTGGTGATGCTGGTTTAGGTCAATACCTAGCCGAAATAAATACTATAGTAAAGTATAATATGAATATTAAACATATAGTACTCAATAACTCTGAGCTAGGTAAAATATCAAAGGAGCAACGTGCAGCAGAGGTTGATGTATGGCAAACCTCATTAACAAATCCTAGCTTTGCAAAGTATGCTCAAAACTGTGGTGCTCTCGGTATTCGCGTTGAGAAACTCGAGGATTTATTACCAGCTATGAAAAAGCTCAATGAACATAATGGCCCAGCCTTGTTAGAAGTAGTTACAGACGTAAATTTAATTTAATTACTAAATAGAGTTACGCAAATAAGTAGTTGGTATAGTTAAGGAACTAGTACCTCTGACAGACGAAAAAATCTCTCAGAGGTAGTAGCAGTTTTGCAATTATATCAAAGTGATGTATGTAGAGGTTGATTGCTAGGAGGATAGTTAATGTATAAATATTAAAAAAATGAGTAGGCTTAATTCTATAATAGCAAATTATAAATACCTAATTGCTATTTTAAGCGTGTTCAACTTTCTTTTGACACCTTTTCATATTCTTATTTCAGGTATAAGTCCGGCTTATGTTACTGTCATAAATTATACCTTATTAATCATAGGGAGTTCCTTGCTGGCAACTAACAAGCTCGCCAAATCTATCACCTATATCATTGGCTTTTTTACATTGCTCGCTATATGGTTAGAGCTGTCTAATGACAGTTCAGTTGTTATATTAATTTATAGATTAGTATCGTCCTTTTTATTGTTTGTATGTTTTTGCATCATCTTAGTAAGACAATTATTACTTATAAAAGAGATAAACTTACAGTTTATACTAGGGCCCTTACTAGGGTTTCTTTATCTAGGAATATTAGGAGGAGTGCTATTTGAATCTATTAATTTTTTAAACAATAGTTCATTTAGATTAATTGATGGTTACTCGGGTTATAGCTTTTACTATTTTAGTTTTATAAGTATCACTACTGTTGGATATGGTGATATCACACCTCTTACTGCTCCTGCGCAATCTATAACATTAGTGATGAATATAATAGGCCAATTTTACTTGGCTATTGTGATTGGGGTATTTGTTGGGAAATATATTAATACAAAATCAAAGTAATATGTTCGAATCTTTTAGTATTGTATTTACAATTGCGGCTCTTTTTAGTTACATAAATTACAAGTGGTTAAAATTACCAACAACGATTGGGTTGATGATTTTAAGCTTGTTTCTAATTATTCCATTAACATTAAGTGAAACTATATTCCCAGAATTTTACAAATTCTTTTGTGATATTATCGTTAAGGCAGATTTTAAAACGCTTCTACTCGACGGGATTTTAAGTTTTTTATTATTTGCAGGAGCATTACATGTTAATCTTGCAGCACTTAAAGAACAGAGGAAATCAATTTTATTATTTGCCACCTTAGGTGTCCTCATATCCACTTTCTTAGTAGGAGGCCTTGTCTTTTTTGGTGCGCAATTAATTGATGTAGAGCTACCCTTTTTACACGCACTTTTATTTGGAGCGTTGATATCACCTACTGATCCTATTGCTGTAATGGCGATTCTCAAAAAGGCAAATATTGCAGAGTCTTTAGGTATAAAAATAGAAGGCGAATCTTTATTTAACGATGGGATAGGCGTTGTTGTTTTTTCTGGAATATTATTGATTGCTACTGCAACAGAGCATCATAGCGCTGCCCAGATTGGTGCAGAGATTGGGCTCTTATTTCTAGAAGAAGCTGTAGGAGGCATTCTTTACGGACTTCTTATTGGATTTCTAGGTTTGAAGTGTATCAACTCATTAAAAGAAAACCCACAACTTGCCGTAATAATAACTCTAGCTGTAGTAATGGGAGGAACATCTGGTGCTTTTTTATTAAATGTCTCTGCGCCATTAGCTATGGTAGTAGCAGGATTATTGATAGGGAATAGAATACATATAAATGAAGATAAAAATCCAATACAGAAAGCAATCAACTCTTTTTGGGAAATATTAGACGAGGTTTTTAATGGTATTTTATTTGTCCTTATGGGGCTTGCTATTCACTTATTAGAATTTAATAGTAATTACTTTTTATTAGGAGTAATGGCTATTTTAATTGTTCTTTTTGCACGATTTTGCTCTGTGTTTTTACCGTACTCATTACTTAAACATTATGAGAAAAAGCCTATCAAAACTATTGCAATTCTGACTTGGGGTGGATTGAGAGGTGGTATATCTATAGCTCTAGCACTTAGTTTGAGTGATGAATTATCAAAAGACTTGATACTGCATATTACATATATAGTGGTTTTGTTTTCTATAATTGTACAAGGACTTTCAATAGGTGTTTTTGCAAAGTTGATATATAAAAATGACTAACGATATAAACTCTTAGTTTTCATATTCAGAGTCATTGTTATATTTGACACCAAATGAGCGCAATAAAAAGAGTCACAGGTGTTTTTGATTAGTAATAAGGGTTCATCTAAGGAGATGAGTAATTTTTTTAAAGGTAATTATGAGCGATAAAAAAGAGAAAAAAGAAGAAGATAAATACTTGATGGCAGAGCTTAACATAGATAAGGAAGCCTTAAAGCAGTTGAAAAAGAAACTCGCAAAGCTAGAACCACGGTCTGAACGTGGTGTTGAAACACTGTTTAGACTGCTGTCTAAAAATCAATACACATTGAATACAATGATAGATACAAAATCAAATATTTTGATTTCTATCAACGCTCTAATTCTTTCCCTAGTCTTGGGTACAGTAATGAGTCAATTAGGTACAGACCCTCATCTTATTTATCCTGTAGTGATGATTTTAATAACTAATCTAGCTTCAATTGCCTACGCAATTTTTGCCACACGCCCTGAGCTCGTCCACGGAGAAAGTGAAGCCAAAAATTTAATGTTTTATGGTAATTTTCACAATATGGAAGAAAATGAATATGTTGAAAAGATTACTACGTTAATGAATGAGGGCGATGAGTTATATAAAACCATTGCCAAAGATACTTTCCATCTTGGTAAGACTATGGATAGAAAGTTTAAACTACTTCGTAAGTCATTTAACATTTTTTTACTAGGTATTATTTTATCTGTAGTCGCATTTATAGGCTGTCACGCCTTGTTTGGAGGTTTTGTATAGACTGAATAAACCTTAAAATTACTAATGAAATGGTCAATCAGTTTTATTGAAAAAAGCGCTTATTTTTACTTACTAATCATCTCATAAAATAGCAATGGTTAGACGTGTCTTGTTTACAATTTGTATCGTCAGAATTTAACATAAATATATTTGGTATTTCTTGATAGGTTTTAATGTACAGAAGTAAGTTTTCGCGAAAGCGGAATAGATAGAATCTCACGAAATTATGAAAAGCAAAAAGCCAACCTTAGTTAGGTTTTTTAACAACCTAGTTTTGAACTTAACTATCTGCGTGATTAGATCAGAAGAGAGATCATCTAGATATTTTGACCTGTACGATTTACGATGCTTAATACGTAAAAAATACTTTCTAAGGATTTTCAATATCAAATAACTGTTTAAATGTAAATGTTATTGCTACAATATAAGCCTTGTTATTGTTAACTATGTGGTTATCGTGTATGGATTATATAAGTTCTGGGAGAGCAGCTATTGATTTCCATTTAATTTTGTTAGACAGGAATTTGGTAATGATTACAAAATTGAAAATAGAGAATGAGTAAATACAATAGACCTTAACTTAATTTATATAAAAGTGTAGTAGCTTTTTGTAATAAATAAGGACTAAGTCAATTTAAATTTCATTTTATCTCAAAAAAAAGGCTTCACATAATTGTGAAGCCTTCATATTTAAGTAGCGAGAGGGGGGCACGATCCCCCGACCTCCGGGTTATGAATCCGACGCTCTAAC
>ENA-ORXC01001147-ORXC01001147.1-marine-metagenome-genome-assembly--contig:-NODE-1147-length-16317-cov-4.339532_pt1 | contig 16317 bp, 15 predicted proteins | sample MGYA00237865_ERZ511478 | MGnify/ENA metagenome assembly ERZ511478 | reverse complement strand
CAGGACATCCACCGGATCGCCCGCCGGCTCGCCCCCTGCGAAGGGGATGTAGATGACGCGGTAGCCGCTACGCGGAACGCGGTTCCAGCTGCCGTGCTGGCCGATGAACGCGCCATTCGCGTATCGCGGCCCGAGCCGCGCGCCATCCGCGAAGCTGAGGCCGAGCGAAGCGGTATGCGCACCCAGCGCGTAATCGGGCGAGACGGCTTTGGCCACCATGTCGGGCCGCTGCGGCGTCACGCGCGGGTCGGGGTTGGTGCCGTAATAGACCCACGGCCAGCCGTAGAACGCCCCGTCCCGCACCGACGTCATGTAGTCGGGCGGCACGTCCCCGCCCAATTCGTCGCGCTCGTTCACGGCGGTCCACAGCACGCCGCTTTCCGGCTCGAACGCCATGCCGACGGGGTTGCGCAGGCCGGTGGCGAAGGGGCGCAGGGTGGTCGTGCCGGGGTCCAGCGCGTGGATCATCGCGCGGCCCGCCTCGGCCTCCAGCCCGTTCTCCGCATGGTCGCTGTCGGACCCGACGGCGATGTAGAGCGTGCCGTCCGGCCCTGCGACCAGCCCCTTGGTCCAGTGGCGGTTGGTGCCGTCGGCGGGCAGGGGGGTGACGATCTCGCCGGGGGTGTCGATGCGCGTGGCCCCGGGCACGTAGGCAAACCGCACCAGCGCATCGGTATTGGCGACGTAGAGGTCGCCGCCCACCAGCGCCATGCCGAAGGGCGAAGTCAGGTCTTCGAGAAACGCATGTCGTTCCTCCGCCACGCCGTCCCCGTCGGCATCGCGCAGCAGGGTGATGCGATCCGCGCTCGGCACCCCCGCCCCGGCCAGCTTCATGACCTGCTTTTCGGCAAAGGCGCGCAGGCCCCCCGCCGCCTGCGGCTGCTTGTTCGATTCCGCGACCAGCACGTCGCCGTTCGGCAGCACGTGCATCCAGCGCGGATGGTCCAGGCCGGTGGCGAAGGCATTGACCGTCAGCCCCGGTGCCGCGTCAGGCGTCTCCCCCTCGGCCCAGCCATCGACCGGCGCGATGGCGACGGTGGGCAGGGCGCTGCGGGTCGCGGGGGGCAGGACGGGCGAGGGGCCGATCCCGGCGGACACGGGCAGTTGCGCATTGTCGCTGCACGCGGTGACGGCGAGGGCGGCGATGGCAACGCTCGCCGCAAGAAGACCGGTCTTTCTCATCGTGATTCCTTCAGTATCGCGGCGACCTGCGCGCGCGCCGCATCCAGCCCCGCGCCCGTATCGACGATATAGTCCGCCCGGGCGCGCTTTTCGACATCGGGAATCTGGCGGGCGAGGAGGGCGTCGAAGCGGTCGGGCGTCATGCCGGGGCGGGCCAGGGCGCGGCGGCGCTGTTCGGCGGGGTCGCAGGTGACGACGACGATGCGGTCGACATGGGCATCGCCGCCCGTCTCGAACAGGAGCGGGATATCGAGCACGACGACCCCCTCGCCCGCCGCCCGCGCATCCTCCAGAAACCGCTTGCGGTCGGCCCCGACGACGGGGTGCACGATCCGCTCGATCCTCGTCAGCAGGGTCGGGTCGGCGGCGATGGCGCGGCGCAGCACCTCCCGGTCCAGGCCCGATGGCCCCCGCGCCCCCGGCACCAGCGCCGCCACCGGATCGACCGCCGCCCCGTCATGCCCATAAGCGCGGTGCACCGCCGCATCCGCATCCCAGACCGGCACCCCGGCCTCGGCGAACATCGCGGCGGTGGTGGATTTGCCCATGGCGATGGAGCCGGTGAGGCCGAGAACGATCATGCCCCCAGCACCGCGCGGCGCAACTCGTCATCCACCACCGGCGCGCGCCCGAACCACCGTTCGAAGCCGGGGCGGGCCTGGTGCAGCAGCATCCCGAACCCGTCGACGATATCCGCGCCCCGTCCCTTTGCGGCGGTCAGGAACGGCGTTTCGCCCCTTGCATAGACGATATCCGTGGCGACGGTGCCGGGGGAGAGATCGTGCAGATCCAGCGCCATCGGCGGCCCCCCGGCCATGCCCATGCTCGTGGCATTCACGACCAGCGCGGCCCCGGCCAGCGCCCCCTCCGCCTCGGCCCAGTCCAGCACGGTGACGGCGGGGGCGATGGCGTCGCGCAGGGCCTCGGCCCGGGATCTGGTGCGGTTGAGCAGGCGCAGTTCCGGCACCCCCGCCTCCAGCAGCGCGACGATCACCGCCCGGGCCGCCCCCCCCGCGCCCAGCACGGTGACCGGCCCGGCCTCGGCGCGCCACCCGGGCTGGGCCTCGTGCAGGTTCTCGATGAAGCCGAAGCCGTCGGTATTGTCGGCCACGATCCCCCGGCCCGGATCGAAGACCAGCGTATTCGCCGCGCCCAGCCTTTCGGCCATGGCGGACCGCTCGTCGGCCAGCGCGAAGGCCCGCTCCTTGTGCGGCATCGTCACGTTCGCCCCCACGAATCCCAATGTCGGCAGGGCCGCCAGCGCCCCCTCGAAATCCGCCTCGCGCACCCCCAGCGGCACATACGCCCCGGCGATGCCGTACCGCGCCAGCCAATGGCCGTGCACCTTGGGCGACAGCGAATGCCCGACGGGCCAGCCGATGACCCCGGCGAGGGGGACGGTATCACTCATTCCACCAGTACCTTTCTCGTGCGCAGATATCCCAGCACCTCCAGCAGCGGCATCCCCAGTATCGAGAAGTAATCCCCCGACACGCGCGAGAACAACTGCGCTCCGCGCCCCTCGATGCGATAGCCGCCGACGGTGGACAGCACCGCGTCGCCCTCCGCCTCCAGATAGGCGTCGAGGAAGGCGTCCGAGAAGGGCCGCATGGTCAGGCGCGCGGCTCCGATATGCCGCCAGACCGGCGCGCCGCCCACGACGACGACCGCCGCGCTCAGCAATTCATGCGCGCCGCCGCGCAGGTGCATCAACTGCTCGCGCGCCTCGGCCCGGTCGCGGGGCTTGTCGAAAGTCGCCCCTTCGGTCACCAGCACCTGATCGGCCCCGATGACCAGCGCGTCCGGGTGGTTTGCGCTCACCCGGCGGGCCTTGGCCTCGGCCAGCGCGTCGGCCAGGTCGCGGGGGGTGATGCCCTCGGCGCGGAAGGCTTCCCTGATCGCCTCCTCGTCCACATGCGCGGGGGCGATGTCGACCGCGACCCCCGCCTCGCGCAGCATGGCGGCCCGCGCCTCGCTGGCCGAAGCCAATACGACTCTCGGCGTGAATTCGCTCATTTCAACCGCTCCTGTCCGCCCGTTTCGATGCCGCGAAAGATTTCCGCCGCCGTTTCCTCCACCGACCGCCGGGTCACGTCGATGACCGGACAACCCAGCGCGTCCATGATCCTGCGCGCCTCGATCACCTCGCGCCTGACCGCCTCCAGATCCGCGTAATCGCCCTCGGCCAGATCCGGTTCCCCGAAACGGTTGAGACGGTTCCGGCGGATCTGGGCGAGGCGGTTCGGCTTGGCCGTCAGCCCGACGATCGGCGTGCCCTTGGCGCGCAGGTCCCACAATTCTCCGGGCGGGGCCTTGCCGCCGATCAGCGGCACGTTCGCCGCCTTGATCCCCCGCCCGGCCAGATAGACGCAGGTCGGCGTCTTGGACGTGCGGCTGACCCCGATCAGCACCACGTCCGCCTCGGCCAGCCGCTCGGCCAGATTGCCGTCGTCATAGGCCAGCGCGAAATCGAGGGCGGCGACCCGCTGGTAGTAACGCTCGTCCACCACATGCTGCGCGCCGGGGCGGGTCAGCTCGGCCTTGCGCCCCAGGAAGCCGGTCAGGATCGAGATCATCGGGTCCAGGAACGGCACCGCCAGCACCCCGATCTCGTGGCAGCGCCGCTCCAGCACCGTCCGCAGATCGCGCTCGACCACCGTATGGAACACGAGGCCCGGCTCGCGCTCCACGGCATCGAGGGCCGCGCCCAGCGTGCGGGCGGTGCGAATCATCACGTGGCGGCGATAGCGAATCGACACGTCCCCGAACATCGGCATGGTCGCGCGCAGGGCCGACGAGATGGTCTCGCCGGTGGAATCCGAGATGATGTGGATGCAGGTGTGATCGGCCATAGCCATGTGGATAACGGGCAAAACCGATCCGCGCAAAGCCCGCGAGACGATTCGTCCCGGTGATTCATTCTTGTTCTCCCATCCATCCCGATGTGGACAATCGGGTCGGGCGAGTCCCGCGCCGGTGCGTAAAATGTTCGCGTACTGATACAAATCGGGAAATCGAGGTTCACGAATCGGCGCAGAACTTGGGTTTTCTTGACAGAATCACGAAATCCTCCACAGCCCGAATCCTTGTCAATATCTCGTGAAGTCTGTGGATAACCCTGTGCACCACCGGGGCGTATCGATGATCCCCGTAATCCACAGGCATAAACATCCTTCACCAGTTTCTTTTGATTCTTGAGGAAATATCAAGGAAGCGGGTGGCCCGGGGCGGCACGAGGGCCGAACGGCCTTGACCCGCACGGTCGATCCTCGCAGGGTCCGGCCATGAAGACAGAAGACAAATTGCTGATCCGTGCCCTCAAGGGCGAGACCACCCCCGTGGCACCCGTGTGGCTGATGCGGCAGGCGGGGCGCTACCTGCCCGAATACCGCGAATTGCGGGCCAAGGCGGGGGGGTTCCTGAATCTGTGCTACACTCCCGACTTCGCGGTCGAGGCGACGATGCAGCCGATCCGGCGCTTCGGCTTCGATGCGTCGATCCTGTTCTCGGATATCCTGGTCGTGCCCCACGCGCTGGGCCGCGATACGTGGTTCGAAACCGGCGAAGGCCCGCGCCTCGACCCCATGGCCGTGGGCGAGGCCCTGCCCCCCTTCGACGCCGAGGCGTTCCACACGCATCTGAAACCGGTCTACGAGGCGGTGACGGGGTTGCGCGAGAGCCTGCCTGCGGAAACCACGCTGATCGGGTTCGCGGGCGCGCCCTGGACGCTGGCCACCTACATGGCCGCAGGCCGGGGCAAGGACGAGCAGGCCGCCGCGCGGAACTGGATGTTCACCGATCCTGACAGCTTCGCGGCCCTGATCGACCGGCTGGCCGAGGCGGTGGCGCAATACCTGATCCGCCAGATCGACGCGGGTGCGGAGGTGGTGCAGATCTTCGATAGCTGGGCCAGCGCGCTCGCCCCCAATGCCTTCGACCGGTACTGCGTGCAGCCGACCAGATACATCGTCGACACCGTGCGCGCGGCGCATCCCGACACACCGATCCTGGGCTTTCCGCGCGGGGTCGGGGCGTCCTACGTGCCGTTCCTGCAACAGACCGGGGTGAACGGGGTCAGCCTGGACCAGAACATCGCCCCCGAATGGGCGGCAGAGGCGTTGCAGCCCCACGGCACGGTGCAGGGAAATCTGGAGCCGATGCACATGGTCACGGGCGGCGATGCGATGCTGCGCGATATCGACCGCATCCTCGCGGCGCTGTCGGGCGGTCCTTTCGTCTTCAACCTCGGCCACGGCATCACGCCCCAGGCGGACACGAAGAACGTGGATGCGTTGCTGAAGCGCATTCGCGGCTGACGCGGTCGCGGGGGTCGGCCTGCCGGGAAGGGCGGTACCGGCGAGCATCTGAAGGCATGCTGCGCGATCAGGTCGCGGGGTGACAGATCACGCCACCGCCGCATCCCGTCCGGTCCGGTGGCGCAGGGTCCGGGCCATGCGTTTGCGGCGGGGAGCATGGGGGAAGTGCAGCGTGATGCGCGCACCGCGTCCCTCGGCATTCGACAGGGTCATCGCCCCCCCGTGCTGGTGCATCAGCGTGTCGACGATGGCCAGCCCGATCCCGATCCCGTCATCCGAACTGTGCTCGCGCGTGAACGGGGCGCGCATCGCGTCGACCCGGCCGGTGGGAAAGCCCGGCCCGTCATCCACCACGGTCAGGTCGGTCCCGCCCTTGCCCCGGGCCACGGTGACGGAGATGATACCCCCATCGCCGCCGTACTTGGCCGAATTGGCGAGCAGGTTGTTGAGAATGCGGGGAAAGCTGGCCTTGTCGGCAAAGACCGAATCGACCCGGCAGTCCAGCTCCACGCGCACGCGCCGGTTCTGGGCGGCGGAGGACATCTCGAACTGGCGCAGGATTTCGCGCAGTACGGGCTGCGCGGGAACCGCTTCGGCCTCGACCGCGCGCTTGCCGCCCTCCAGCCCCGACAGTTCCAGCAGGTCGCTGATGAGCGTGAGCAACTGCCCCCCGCTGCTGCGGATATGCTCGACGTATTCCGCCTGCTTCGCATTGCCCAGCTTGCCGAAGACCTCCAGCTTCAGCGCTTCGGAGAACCCGATAATGGCGTTGAGGGGGGTGCGCAGGTCATGGCTCATGGCCGCGAAGAAATTCGCCTTGGCCTTGTCGGCATTGCGCAATTGCTGCAGGGCCTCTCTCAACTCGGCCTCGCGGATGCGCAGGCGCTTTTCGGTCGCGTGGCTCTCGTCGATTTCGGTCGGGGTGGGATAGGCGCCGAGTTTCGGGATCAGCCGCCAGATCGCGATGGCCGCCGCGACGGAAATCAGTGCGACCACCCCCTTCAGCATCGCCTGCGCGCCGTAGGCAGGCCACCACAGCGCCACCGCACCGAACAGATGCGTGATGCCGCACCCCCCGACGAAGGCCGCCGACAGCATCGCCGCCCGGTGGTGCCGAAACTCCGGCCTGTAGTTCAGGAAGCGGTGGATCGAGAGCGCGATGGCGGAATAGGCCAGGAAGATCACGATATCGGCCCCGACATGCATCACGATGATATCCGGACGCCACAGCAGGCACATGCCATGGGGCATGAACCCCGCCGTTCCAAAGAGATACTCAAGCATAGACCGCTCCAACCGTGGGCGTTCAGGCTATGAAAAACAGAGTTAAAATCCTCTTAATACTCTTTCGATACGGATCGAGCAGAGGATATTCCGCTCCGACCCGTATCGTCGACTTCGCGTTCCGCTATCCCGCGAACGGATCGGTGACGAGGATGGTATCGTCGCGCTCGGGCGAGGTGGACAGCAGGGCGACGGGACAGCCGATCAGTTCCTCGATCCGCTTGACGTACTTGATGGCGGCGGCGGGCAGGTCGGCCCAGCGGCGCGCGCCCTCGGTCGAATCGGACCAGCCGGGGATCGTCTCGTAGATCGGCTCGGCCTTGGTCTGCCGGGCGGCGGCGGCGGGCAGGTGGTCGAACTCGGCCCCGTCGACGCGGTAGCCGGTGCAGATCTTCAGTTCCTCGAACCCGTCGAGCACGTCGAGTTTCGTCAGCGCCACCCCGGTCATGCCCGATTGCGCGACGGTCTGGCGGACGAGGGCGGCATCGAACCAGCCGCAGCGGCGTTTGCGCCCCGTGACCGTGCCGAATTCGTGGCCCCGCTCGCCCAGCCGCTGGCCGGTGGCGTCGTCCAGTTCGGTCGGGAACGGCCCGGCCCCGACCCGGGTGGTATAGGCCTTGACGATCCCGAGGACATAGCCGACCTGCCCCGGCCCGACGCCCGCCCCCGACGCCGCCTGCCCCGCCACGACATTGGAGGAGGTGACGTAAGGGTAGGTGCCGTAATCGATATCGAGCAGCGCCCCCTGCGCCCCCTCGAACAGGATGCGCTTTCCGGCCCGGCGCGCCTGATCCAGCTCGCGCCAGACCGGGGCGGCGAAGGGCAGCACGTCCCCGGCCACGGCCAGCAACTCGGCGCGCAGGGCATCGCGGTCCAGCGGGGCCTCGCCCAGCCCCCTGCGCAGGGGATCGTGGTGGGCGAGCAGGCGGGTTATGCGCTCGTCCAGCGTCGCCTCGTCGGCCAGATCGCCCAGGCGAATGGCGCGGCGGCCCACCTTATCCTCGTAGGCAGGGCCGATGCCGCGCCCGGTCGTGCCGATCTTGCCCGCGCCCGCCGCTTCCTCGCGCAGGCGATCCAGATCGCGGTGGACGGGCAGGATCAGGGGGACGGTCTCGGCGATGCGCAGGGTGTCGTGGGTGATCGTCACCCCTTCGGCCCGCAGCCGTCCGATCTCATCCAGCAGCGCCCAGGGGTCGAGCACCACGCCGGAACCGATGACCGACAGCTTGCCGGGCCGCACGATGCCGGAGGGCAGCAGGGACAGCTTGTAGACGCGCCCGTCGATGACCAGCGTATGGCCCGCATTGTGGCCGCCCTGAAAGCGCACGACCACGTCGGCCCGCTCCGACAGCCAGTCGACGATCTTGCCCTTGCCCTCGTCGCCCCACTGCGCCCCGATTACTGCCACGTTGCTCATCCGCGCGATCTCCCCTTTCCGACTGCAAACCCTGCGGGTCTATCGCAAGGGGCGCGGCGAGGGAATGGGATACCCGGGTTCCGGGTGCGAAAAGCAGAAGGGAAATATAGATTGGTCAATCAACCTGAAGAAGCGAAATCAAGAAAAACGAGTATTTTCAACGATGGCGTTCAGTTTGGTAAAGATGGACTTGAATTTGGTTAATGCCTTACCATATTGATAAGGAAGAGAAGAAAATTCGATCTATACTTTGGTTTGCGATAAAACTTCTCTTCGCTGGGGCGACTGAAACCGATGCGAATGGAGTGACCGGATCATGAATATAGTATCGATGGCGATGAACTTCGTCGGGCCTGCGGTGATCGACAAGATCGCGCGTTCCCTGGGAATCAACGGCACGCTCGCCAGAACGGCCATCGCCACGGCCCTGCCCGCGATCCTGGCGGCGCTGTCGGGCAAGGGCGGGGCCTCGGCATCCGGGGCCGGGTCGATACTGGACACTGTGCGCGGCAAGGGGGCCGGGACGCTGCAATCGCTGGAGACGGTATTCGGCGGGCCGGACGAGGCGCGGCATGTCGAGGCGGGCCGGCGCGATCTGGACACGGTGCTGGGCAGCGGCGAGATGGGACCGATCATGCAGGCCGTCAGCCGCTTCACCGGGATCGAGGAGGGGCAGTCGAGCGCCCTGCTCGGGATGATGGGACCGGTTGCGCTGGGCACGCTGGGCGAGGAGGTCTCGCGCCGCAATCTCGATGCGGACGGGCTGTCGCGGCTGCTGGCGGACCAGCGCCAGAACATCGCCGATGCCCTGCCCAACGGCTTCATCGACCACGTGCCGGGCAGCACCGCCTTCGACGAGTTCAAGGGGAATTTCGTGGCCGGAACCGTCTCGGCGACCGCCGATCCCGCCATGACCACGGCGGACCCCTCGGTGACCACCACGGCCCATCCGCAGGCGGAACCGGTCGAACCGGTGCGCGAGACGAAGAAATCGGGCGGGATGCTCGGATGGGTGCTCGGGGCGCTGGCGCTGCTGGCAATCGGGTGGTTCGTCTTCACCAACTTCATCGCGCCGGGCGAGGTAGAAACCCCCGCCGGGATCGAGCAGAGCCTCGTGCCGTCGGAACTGGGCAGCGAACTCTCGCAATCGGTCAGCAATATCCGGACGTCCCTCGGCTCGATCACCGACGAGGCGAGCGCGCGTGCCGCCCTGCCCGACCTGACCGCCGCCGACGAGAATCTGGCAGCGGTTCAGGCGGCAGCGGCCGATCTGCCGGAGACGCAGCGCGGTGCCCTGAGCGGCATCGTCGCCCCGGCGCTTCAGACCCTGCAACCGATCATCGACACGGTGCGCGATATCCCCGGCGTCGGCCCGGTGGTCGGCCCGGTGCTGGACGGGATCGTCGAGAAGATGAACGATCTGGGCTGATGATATCCTGCCCTGCCCCGGGTCTGCGCCCGGGGCAGGGCGGTCCTTGTTTCGGGCCGTCGGTGCGACTCACGCGAAGTGCAGATAGACCCGCCGGTTCTGCTTGCCCTTCTTCTCGATCTTGCCGAGGCGGACGGGACCGATCTGGCCGGTGGAAGCGACATGGGTGCCGCCGCAGGGTTGCAGATCCACGTCCCCGATCCGGACCAGCCGCACCCGGCCCGCGCCCTTGGGCGGCTGCACGGACATCGTCTTGACCAGATCGGGATTGGCGGCGAGATCGGCGTCGGTGATCCATTCTTCCGTGACGGGGTGGTCCGCCGCGATCATGGCGTTGACCGCCCGTTCGATGGCGTCGCGATCTTCGGGTGCGTCGGGCATGTCGAAATCGAGCCGCGACTTCTCGGCCCCGACGGCTCCGCCCGAGACCGGCAGCGGGATGGCGACGGACAGCAGGTGCAGCGCGGTGTGCATCCGCATATGCGCGAAACGGCGATCCCGGTCGAGGGTCGCGGTCACGGTTTCGCCCACCCCCGGCAACTCGCCCTCGCACAGGTGCAGCACCGCGCCGTCCTCGCCTTTCACCGTGTCGTGCACCCTGGCCAGGTCGAGCGTGCCGGTATCGCCCGGCTGTCCGCCCCCCGCCGGATAGAACACCGTGCGGTCCAGCACCACGCCCGCCGAGGTGACCTCGACCACCGTGGCCTCGCACCAGTCCAGTGTCGCGTCGTCGCGGAAGAGAAGCTCGGTCATGCGGTATCTCCTTGCAGGTCTGGCTCGACGGGATCGTCCTTGTCGGAAGACCGCCCCTCGACGAATCGTTCCGGGCGCGGTTGCGCGAAGGCGGCGGTCCTGGAGATCAGTTCGATCATCTCGGTGGCGTTCTTGACCGTCACGTCGGTCTGGCCGAACGGCACCTCGATCCCTTCCTCCTCGAACCGGCGCTCGATCTCGAAATTGATGTCCGAGCGGGTGGCGACGACCCACATCACGTCGCGCAGGAACGCGCGCAGCTCGAAATCGAGGGACGAGCCGCCGAAACTCTGGAAGATGACCTGCGGGGCAGGGCGGCGGAGCGTCATGGGATGGGCGCGGGCGATCTCCAGCAGGATGCGCTCGACTTTCCGCACATCGGTGCCGTAGGCGACCCCGACCGGACAGATGACCCGGCCCATCACGTCCTCGTGGGTGTAGTTGGTCACCGCGCCCGAAATCAGTTCGGAGTTCGGGACGATGTAGCTGGCCTTGTCGAAGGTCTTGATCTCGGTCGAGCGCACGTTGATCTTCTGCACCGTGCCGTGGGTATTGGCCACCTCGATCCAGTCGCCGACCTTGATGGGGCGCTCGATCAGCAGGATGATGCCGCTGACGAAGTTGTTGACGATGTTCTGCAACCCGAACCCGATCCCGACGCCCAGCGCGGCCCCCAGAAAGGCCAGATTGGTCAGGTCGATCCCGCCGATGGAGATGGCCATCAGGGCGGCGATGAAGAAGCCCAGATATCCCAGCCCCGACACGATCGACGAGCGCGCGCCGACATCCAGTCTGGTCCGGGGCATGACCACCCGGCGCACGACCGCCTGGAACAGCCGGGTCACGAACAGCCCCAGCCCGAAGACGAGCGCGGCGATCAGCAGGTCGCCGGGGCGAAAGCGGGTCTCGCCGATGGTGAAGCCTTCGGTCAGGCCGAAATACGCCTCCTCCAGATCCCCCGTGGTCGCGCCCCAGACGAGGGCGAGGACCGGCAGGGCGACGAGGGCGAGGACGAAGCCGATGAAGACCGGAAACAGGCTGACGCGCTCCTCCTTCCTGCCGGGGGCCGCGCCCTTTCCCTTGTCCTTCTTCTCGTCGGCGACCTCGTAGAGCGCCTGGGACGCCTCGTTCGCGATCATGAACAGGATGACGGCGGTGCCGATGACGGCGGCGCTGAGGATGCCGCTTTGCAGGATGTAGCGGGACAGGGCGTAGTAACCCGATACCGCCGCCAGCGGCGTGACGATGGCGAGGATATGGGCGGCGCGGCGGCCGCTGAGGATCAGGTTCTCCGCGAACCAGTTCTCCTCCTCGGCGGGGGCGTCCTCGCCCTCCGCGACCGTGCGGGCGACGGCCTGCTTCTCGCTCCAGACCCCGGCCATGCGCCACAGGCCCCAGGCGGCGATCACGACCGTACCCAGGTTGAAGACGGCGAGGGAGGCTTCGGGCAGGTCCAGCTTCTCGCCCGCGCCGACGAGGCCGATGTTCAGGGCCAGCGCCACGGCGATGGTCATGCCGTAGAACGAGGCCCAGCCCGCCGTCGCGTTCGTCAGGTTCGAGAAGCGCAGTTCCGGCGTGCGCGGGGCGAAGAAGGCAAAGACCAGCGCATAGCTGAGCGCGACGAAGGCCAGCCCGATCGACAGGCCGTTGACCAGCACCTTGCCCGTCGGGCCGAGCAGGTCGAGGATGCTCAGCGCATAGCGCGCCGCCAGAATCGCGGCCATGGGCATCAGCAGGCGCGTCAGCGTGACGCCGATCCCGACCAGCAGGCGGCGGGTGCGGCTGGGGGGCAGGCCCATCACCGGCGCGGGGGACCGGCCCTCCATCACCGGCGCATCGTCGAGCCTCTCGCGCGCGTTCATCCCGCCATAGGCGGACATCTCGGTTTCCGCGTCGATCTCCTGCGGGGGATGCGACTGGATCGCCCGGGACAGGCGCTGCAAGGCATAGCGGCGCGCGAAGACCAGCATCAGCAGGGCGAAGGCCAGCGCGGCCAGCGCGGTGGGACCGGCATCCCGCCACACCTCGCGCCGCCGCTGGCGCGCTTCGGTGGCCGTCGCCTCCGCCACGACATCGCCGCTGACCGCCAGAACGGTGGTGCCCGCCGTCAGCCAGTGGCGCGGGTCGAAGGGGGCCGGTCCCCGTTGCAGCAGTTCGTCGGTAAACCGCTGACGCTGGGCATCGGTGGCGGTGGCGATCAGGCGGTCGGCGCGGGTGAAGGCGAGGTCCGACTTGCTGACGACCGCGCGCAGCCCCGCGATGCGCTTGTTGATCTCCTCGCGCTCGACGGTGACGGCGGGGGCCTCGCTCGCGCCTTCCTCGGGCGGGGGGCCGAGGGAGTCGAGCTGTGCGACGAGGGGGGCGAGCTGGTCCCGGGCCTGGGCGGCGAGGGTGCGGGAATTGACGCGCTGGGGGTCGAGAATCTGGCGAAAGTCAGTGAGGACGGCGGGGGTGATCGGCTCGGATTGCAGGCGCTCCTCGACCGCCTGCGCCGATTTCTCCCACTGGTCGAAAAGGGCATCCGCCCGGTCGAGCGTGATGGCGGGCCTCTCGACCGCCGCGCCCCCCTCCGCCTGCTGGGCCAGCGACGGGGCGGGCAGGGCCGCAAGGGCGACGAGGGCGACGACGAGAACGTAGGCGAGGCGCAGGATGTTCACCATGTCAGGCAGGCACCACCGGCGCACCGGCGCAGAGGCGGACGAAGGCATCCACGCTGTCCGGCGTGGTCGAGGGCGAGCAGACGAGGCGCGCGCAGACGCCGGTTCCGTCTCCCTCCTCCGATTGGGAGGCGGGTTCGAGATAGTATCCCGCCCGTGCCGCCCGCAGGGTGCGGTGGATTGCGAGGGGCAGGCGGACGAAGAGGATGTTCGCCGCCGGTTCGTTCGTGATCTCGACCCCCGCCGCCCCGCGCAATCCGGCCGCCAGACGCTGGCCCATCGCATTGGAATGGGCGGCGCGGTTCAGCCAGAAATCATCCTCCAGCCACGCATCCATCTGCGCCGAGAGCAGACGCCCCTTCGACACGAGATGCCCGCCCCGCTTGCGCCGGAACTCGAAGGACGAAATCGCCGCCGCCTGCCGCTCGGGGTCGAAGAAGATCACGGCCTCGGCGGCCAGCGCGCCGTTCTTGGTCGCGCCCAGGCACAGGATATCGACGCCCGCGCGCCAGGACAGGTCGGCGGGCGTCGCCTCGCTGGCCACGACGGCATTGGCGAACCGGGTGCCGTCGAGATGCACGGTGCAGTTGGCGGCATGGGCCGTCTGGCTGAGGATCGCGATCTCGTCGGGGCTGTAGAGCGCGCCTTTCTCGGTCAGGTTGGTGATGCTGAGCGCGGCGGGCTGGGTCTGGTGCACCCCCCGCGCCCCGCATTCGGCGATGGATTCGACCAGGGCGTCGGGGTCGATCTTCGCATCCGCGCCGGGCAGGTGGCGCAGCGTCAGCCCCCCGCCGAAGAATTCCGGCGCGCCGCATTCGTCCTCGGCGATATGCGCCTCGCGGTGGCAGAACACCGTCCCCCAGGGCGGCGAGACGCTGGCGAGCGACAGGGCATTGGCGGCGGTGCCGGTGGTGACCAGGAATACCTTCAGATCGGTCTCGAAGATCGCGCGCAGGCGTTCCTCGACCCGGCCCGCCAGCGGATCGGCCCCGTAGGAGCCGAGCGCGCCGTCATTCGCGCGGGCCATCGCCTCGATGATCTCGGGGGCCGCGCCGTAGCTGTTATCGCTGGTGAAGTTCATCAGTGTCCGCCCTCGATCACGTAATCGTACCAGTCGTCCTCGTCGACCTCATACTCCGGTACGGTGCGGTCCTGCATGGAGTTTTGCGTCGCATGTACGGAATCTTGATCCCCCGTGCGCAGCGGATGCCACTCGGGCAGGGGCGACCCCTCCGCCAGCAACCGGTACGCGCAGGTCGAGGGCATCCAGTCCCGGGCCTCCACGATCGTCTCGGGCGTCAGCCGGATGCAGGTCGGCACGAGGGTCGAGCGCAGGGCGTAGCTGGTGCAGCGGCACGTCTTCTCGTCGAACAGGCGGCAGGCGATATTGGTATAGGCGATCAGGCCCGGCTCCTCCTCGTCCTCCATCTTCAGCATGCAGCACTTGCCGCAGCCGTCGCAGAGCGCCTCCCATTCCGGCCCGGTCATCTCGGCCATCGGCACGGTTTCCCAGAAGCGGGGGCGCAGGGCAGGGGCGGGGGCGGTCCCGGATGAAGGCGGCTTGCTCATCGGCTGAACAGCGCGCTGACGCCCCCCGCGAAGGTGGTGACGAGGAACCACACCACGAACAGGAACAGCGCCACGGCCAGAATCTGCAACGTCACGTTCGCGGGGGTCATGCGCCAGTCGAGGGGCGGGTCCTCCTGCGCCTCGTCCGGGTTCAGCCCGGCCCGCTTCCGCGCCTCGGCCCCCGTCAGCGCCCCCCCCGCCTCGTGCCGCATCTGGTCCAGCCGCGCCTGCGCGTCGCGCACGCGGGTGTCGTCATCGGGTCGTGCCATGCTCTTGCCTTGCTCGCGGTGTCTGTCTCGCGCGGGTTCCCGGCGCGGTGATCGCCGTGAACCTAACGCAGGCGTGACCGCATCGTTAGGGATTTGTCCATTCTCTTCAGCGAATCGTGAAGGGCTATGACTGGACAGCCCGGCCCCGGTCGCGGCATTCGAGGGACTTGGTATTCAGGAGACGACGCATGTTCAGGAAACTCACCACCTTCGCCATGGCCACCCTCGTCGCCACGCCCGCCTTCGCGTGCAACGTGCCGGGGATCGACCACGACATGTTCTCCGCGCTGAAGGCGGGCGCGCGCAACTTCGTCGAGCCGGTGCCCCGCGACCTGCCGGAAGTGCCGTTCTACGACGCCGCCGGCAACCTGCACCAGTTGTCCGAATATATCGGCCAGCCGATGATCGTCACCTTCTGGTTCCCCGACTGCCCGAACTGCCGCGAGGACCTGCCCGAACTCGACAAGATGATCGGCCAGTTCGAGGGGCGCGACGACGTGAAGATTCTCCAGATCTCGATCCGCAACACCCAGCAGGAAGTCGCCGAGTACCTGAGCGCCAAATCCTTCGACAACGTCGATACGAACATCGATTCGGGCCAGCAACTGTTTCTGGAAACCTGCCTGCTCGGCACCCCCTCCCACGTCCTGATCAACAGTGACGGCAAGATCATCGAGACGCTGTTCGGCGCCTACAAGTGGAGCAACGAGGAAATGAATTCCATGATCGAAAGCTTCATCGCCGCCAGCTGACAACTCTCTCAACAGGAAGACACAGACATGCGCCTCGCCCCGTTCCTCGCCGCCGCCCTCGCCGTCACGCTGACCTTCGGCTCCGCCCCCGTCCGGGCGGAGCCGGGGGATGCCGTCTTCGCCAAGAACGTCGTGCGGACCGAACCGGGGATCACCGTCCCCACCTCCGAACTGCGCTTCGAGGATGGGCGCACGGGGTCGCTGACCGATTACGCGGGCGAGGTGCTGGTCGTCACCCTGTGGCAGGAGGATTGCCCGTGGTGCATGAAGGAACTGCCCGTCCTCGACCGCCTGTCCGGCGAAATGCAGGGCGAGGGGGTGCGCGTCGTGGCGCTGGGCCTCGACCAGGAGATGGGGCTGATCACCAGTTTTCTGGACCAGCGCGACCTGAACAATATCGAACCGGTGATGGATCACGAGAAGATCAACGGCTCGCTGCTGTCGATCGAGCATTTCGGCCGCTGGAGCATCGCCACCCCCACCAGCTTCATCGTCGACAAGCAGGGTACGGTCGTCGCGCGCATCTGGGGCCTCGTCGACTGGGACGGCGAACCGGCGCGGGCCTTCCTGCGTTCGCTGGTGCTCCAGGGCTAGCTCTCTCGTTGGACGCGACCCCCGCCGGACGGCGCATCTGCATCATCGGGAACGCCCGCTCCGGGGCGAACGGCAAGGGGCTGGCCGAAACGCTG
>ENA-ORXC01001146-ORXC01001146.1-marine-metagenome-genome-assembly--contig:-NODE-1146-length-16319-cov-12.698559_pt1 | contig 16319 bp, 9 predicted proteins | sample MGYA00237865_ERZ511478 | MGnify/ENA metagenome assembly ERZ511478 | reverse complement strand
GGGGGGGCGTGCTTGGGGGGGGGGAGACGTGTCCAATTGATTTGCGCCGCAGGCCCATTTTTGGTGGCACGGCAGCGATTCTCGCCCATCCAGGGCCTCTTCCGGTCACAGCTGAGCATCTCTGCCGCCGTGAAGCGTAACGAGATTGGGGCACTCTGCACGCGTGCGGCACGTGCCAGCACGCGCCAGCACGCGCTTCACCGTCGATGGCTCGTCGCCTTCGGGCGCCCTTTCTTGCGATGGGATCTCGTCGCGCTTGGCACCACTGACACCACTTGCGCGTTGCTCTTCGTCCTCAATCGCGGGCGTCGCGGGCCTGGGGCAGACCGCCCCCCGTGTCCCTGGCGGTTCACTACGATCACTGTCGACAGTTGCGTGTCTTCCACCTGCGCCCGGCGAAGGCAATCGTCGGGCGCAGGTGGACGCGGTGCTGATCAACCCGACGGGACGGTACGCTTGCCTAGTGTTCTCTACGGCACTCTCTCCATGATTTTTTTGCCTCGTTATTTTTGGTGTTGCAGTGTCCTACTGTTGTTGGTGGTCCCAGATTCTGACCTACTTTCTTTTGCGCGACTCTGCCTGTGTGACTTGCTTCCCACTTTCATGGTGTTTTCTCTTCTCTGCCACCACAGTGAGATGACTGCCGCCGACGACGTGAGCGCCGCCGAGCAGCAGCTCTACTTGCAGTTCTTCAAGCACCTGGGGATTACGGATGACCAGAAGACGGGCTTCCTCGCCTCCCTACTGCGCAATGTGTTTGATGCGTGCTCCAAGCTGGACATGCATCTCGCGCCATACGGTGCGACCGTGCATTCGGCGGTGAGCCGAATGCTGGTGCCCGACAACCCTCGGGACGCCCCGAGCTACCGGTGGATCCGCATCGCGGACCGCGTCGGCTTTTTTTCCGACGCCGACGCTCACGCTGTACGGGTCGTCAACATCGGGCTGTCCTACGCCTACCGGTTCCTGGAGGCCGACGCCATATCTGCGGCCAACGCCGCGTTGCTGGAAGAGACCCAGCAGCCCATCCAGCGCTTGGCTGCAGTCACCGGCAAGGCCGACTGTGTGCCCACCGGCGGCGTGGTGGTCGGAGCGTCCGTCAACAGGCCGCCCCCAGCGGGCGCTACGCCCCTTGCCTGTGCGGAGAAGGCGCTTCCTCCTGGCGGCGCGGTCGTCTCTGTCGGCGGCATTGCGGTCGGGGGAGGCGACGCGGCAGGTCGGCCGGCATCCGAGCTACGCAGCAAGGTCGCCGGGCGGAGCGAGCTGGCAGCCACGGGTGATGGCGCAACGCCTCCTGGGGGCCTTCCCAATGAGCGGCCATTGCCCAATGGGGGGGCTGTTGTCTCGGGTACCACTGGCGCCTCCGCGGGGGCTGCTGGTGACACGCTGGGTGACCCGCTGGCTGGCCTGGATGAGGAGGACTACGCGTCTGACACAGACGGCGGCGCCCCGTCGCACGTGGTCTACGAGCGCCAACCTCATGTCGTGCCATCGACGACCGCTGTCGACGCTGTCGCTGCCGTGCTCCGGATTGTCGGACAGCGCGACGACGCGGCGGGGAAGGGCGTTTTACGCAAGCTCCTCATTGACTCCCTGCTGTGTCTCGTGCGGACCGAGCCCGGATCCAACGTGGCGACCGGTGCCGCGGGCGTCACGAGCGGGAGCGACCGCGACTGGCTGGCTGTCAATAAGCACCTGAGACGGTGGTGGCCGTCATGGCAGGCCCCTGATAACCACGGAAGTATGGTGCCACCGTCAGGCACCGTTGCCAGCGTCGTTAACCGCGGGCGTGCGGCCAAGTCTTCCCGCTGGGTATTGATGCTCAACATGGTGGAGATCAAGAAGTCGGTGGAGAAGCTTTCCGTCAGGCCCAGCCGCTTCTTCCCGAAAATGGAGCTGCCAGACGAGGAGCCGGTGGTGCGGGTGCACTATCGGAAGCCGCTCAGGCTCACCCTCGTAGTGGCCAGCATGCTGCTGTTGTGCACCAAGGAGGAGCGCTTCCCGGCCATCATGGCAAGGTTGGCGGCAGCGGGGCGCTCGGCTTTGCAAAAAGGCAGCAACCTGTCCTCCGATGCTCGACACGAGTTCTTCGCCACCGGCCTGCGTGTATCCACTGCGGCGGTGGCCGGGTCTGCTCGTACAAGGTCCGCCTCATCGGACGGCACCACCGGCGCCGACGCCCCTGAGCAGCCAGGCGCGTCGCTGAGCGACAAGCGGCCTGACATGGAGATGCGCATGACGCAGATGACGGCCACCCTGGCGGTAGAGGAGGCCCAAGAGTCGGCCATCAACCGCTCCAAGCGGCTGGACATCATTCGCGCGAAGTCGGCGGCGCGCTTGGCCACGGCCGCCCGACCCCCACCAGGTTCTTCTGGGCCTCGGAGCTCGGGTGCACCTACCCCCGCGCTGGTGCCCCCATCGCTTGCGCCTCCATCCGCATCAGCTTCACCGGCCGACCCGGTTCCACCTGTGCCGCATCGAGTAGCTGTGCGACCTGTACCCGGAGCAGTCGTCATCCACGGCCCGACTGCACCTTCCCGGCGTGCTGAAGTGGCGGGGAGCAGTCAAGCCGACCAGCCGGACTTGGCAGTGGCGGCCTCAAGGGGCACAAAGCGGCACAGATCCTCTGGCCCGCCGGCTCTTCGTGCTGCAAGCCCCACGGCGGCCAGCGACCCGGCCTCGCAACTCGATGGTCGGCCGCCGACACCAAGTGCCGTGCCGACGGCAGCCGTTCATCCAGATGGCGGTGCCAGCCCGGGTTCTGCGGTCCTCTGCGGGGATGCACTGGCCTCTCGGTCTCCTCTCGATCCACCTCCTCGTCGCCATGGCCCGCCTGAATCCGCTGGTTTGTCTGCCGCGACCTCGCGTGTGGACGCTCATGGGGGTGGTGCTGCCATTCTTCCGTCGGGAGCGTTGACAGTTCCTGCCGCACCATCTCTTTCCTGCCCCCCTGCTGCATCAATCCGCACGCCCGCACCTGCCGCTCCTCCAAGGGCGCACGTCGCCCCGGCCGCAGTCACTCCTGGACGTTTTGCCAACGGTGTACCTGGAGCTGCTGTCGTTGGCTACCAAGCACCTTTTTCTGGGGTAGGAGTGGCATCATCTGATGTAGCAGCTGGAGCGTCGGTCGCCGCAAGCGCCAATCGGGACCAAGGCCGGGCGCCCCAGCTTGAGTCGACCCACGGTGCGTTGCCTGCTGCTCCCGTTTCAATGGAAGGTGTGCTGGGGGAGTGTGGGGTACCTCCTACATCTCCTGGGGCAGCTGTGTTTGCAACGTCAACTCAACTGGGCCATCCTACCCAGACGAATACTCCATCTTTAACGCAAGAGGACGACATGCCTTTTTCTGCTTTGTATCCCCGTGCGTCTGCCTTTCCTCAACAGCGTGAAGTGCACGACAAGGGCACCGAGGCGGCCATGATGGACGGGCAGTTGTCTTTGAGCTCTATTCTTGGTCGTTTTGAGGGAACACCAGCGAGCGGCAGCAATGAGAAATAAACTGTTGGTCTGTTGTTGTTTTAGAAGAGCACCCGCCACCTGCAAAGCTACCGTCCATTGGACCCATAAAAATGACACCAGTGAAAGCGATAATACTAAGAGCACTACAGCCGGGCCCACTCCCTATACTTCCCCAACGCTACCTGGTCCGCAAAAAGGCGACTGGGCTCAAACGACTTGACGTACAGGCGGCTCTTGTCCGACACGCGGCCGAGTGCCGTGTGGACCATTCCAGCCTCAAAGGCCGCCTTCAGGTCGAGCACCGCAGAAGAGAGGGTCAAGCTCTGGGACATGTGCACCGTGCACGCCCAGCCGAGCACAAACGGCACTTGCATGCGCACGGCGACGGCACCAGGCGTCGAGAAGAGGCGCGCCGTGAACTCGACTGGCGGGCAGGCCAAGTCAATCCACGTGTCGCCGCTGTCAAGCATCCCGGCCTGGCCGCGCTCGATGCCGGCCGGCGGGGGATGGTTCTCAAAACGGACGACCGGGGCGCCGACGTCGTCATAAGCCACAATGCGGCCGGCACTGCCATGACAGACACCGAGGTGCTTCATTCGGTTCGACGTCACGAGCACACGCGCGTGGAGGCAGTGGGCAACGACCTTGGGGGCTACACAATCCGACAGAGCCGCGTTGCGTGAGCCGATGGAGACCTTGCTGATGTTGGGCATCGCCAGGTCCACGTCGCGGTCTTTGTCGATTGCCACTGAGTCGACAGCGACGGAAACAATCTGTCGCTGGTCGCCGCAGAGGTGCTCCAAGCAGTCGCGGTTGTGCTTGACCACGTCCTTGTGCAGCGGCATAAGATGCATGACGTCGGTCTTGACGGCGGCGTACTTGGCGTCGTCCACCCCACAGTCTTTGACCAGCCGCAACACAGTCTCGGAGCACTCCCCCCGACGAGCGTCTTGGATGGCGCGAACGAAGCCCGGGTCCCGCTGGCGGTAGGTCGTCGTCAGCTCCAGCAGTGCATCCCCGAACAGGGACGACCAGGTAGTGGCGGTGAACGCGAATGCACCGCAAACAGGCCGCAGCTGCAAAAAATCACCGAAGGCAAACCACAGAGACGGGGGAGCGGGGTGCGGGCGAGCTTGACGGAGGAGATGGTACATCACATCGAGGTTGGCCGCGTTGACGAGGGAGATTTCATCGAGCAGCACCGCCCGTACGCGGCAAAGGCGCTCTTTGATGGGCCCAAACCGCCTCGTGCCCAGCAGACGAGCAGCTTCATCGGCAGGGTCCGCCTCGACGGGCTTGTACTCCCGCCCAAAGCCAAAAAATGAGTGGTAAGTCATCCCGCCGGCGGTCTTGGCCGACGTCCCCGTGGGGGCCAACACGACGACCTCCCCTTCAGCTGCAAAGCGGGACTTGAGGAAGCCGTGCAACCGCTTCAGAAAGGTGGACTTGCCCACTCCCGGGCCTCCCGATACAAACGCGCCAGCAGCTCGGTCGAGCAGCCGGTCGCAAACGGTGTCCCACTCACCCACCGCGGCAAGCCGACCAATCTCCCCCGTTGGGGCAGGAGGTGCAGAGGCACCCGCCACAACGCTTTCCAGCTCAATGTCCTCGGACGACCGTGAGTCCGACAGCGGCCAGCCGGGGACAGAGACATTGCTGCCAGACGTGGGCGCACGTCCCTCCGCGCCCGGTAGACCACCACCAGCACATGCCGTGGGTCGACTACCTGCAACTTTGCGCGCCAACATAGCGCGCTCACTCGGGCCCCAGCGGCGCGGCGGTGGCTCCTGGCCCGACACTTGCAGCTCCTTCCACTCTGCGTGGTGCTCGGCCATGAAGCTGCGGATGTTGCTCAACGAAAACATGCCGCGGGTCCGGTCGTCATCAGCCGACGACGGGGGGTTCAAATCGGAGGACGGCTCGCCCGGCATGGTCTTGTTGGGCTTAGAGCGCTTGGAAGGGCGCGCCTCGGCTGCTTCCCGCACCTCCGCGCGTCGGATGTCCTCTTCAACCAGCCGGGAGACGTCGTCCAACTCGCGCTCCCACGCATCATCATCGAATGGCTCAGGGTCGTCGATGCCAGGTGACGACAGTGTCGGCCCGCCGGAGAGCGTCGAGGGGAGTACACCCGGGAGAGGGGAGGGTGGGCAAGCATCTCGAGCTGTGGTAGGCAAGTCATGTCGAGCGGAAGGTGCCGCCGGGCGTGCACGGGGACGCCCAAGAGGGCGCGGTGGGACAACACGAGCAGCCAGAGATGACTTTGTTGTGCCGCCGCGGCCGACGGAGCCGGCAGAGAGGCAACCCTGCGTTGCAGAAGGCATGGCCGCAGGCGCCCGCCCACTTGAGGAACCGCGCGCATTTGACGTCCTCGGCGCGCGTGCGCCGTGAGGAAGATGCCGCGCTGTCGCAGCGGACGCAGTCGCCGAGCCGGTTGTTCGCCTGGATGCCGGCGTTGAGCCTCGTCGCCCACTCAACGACGCGTCGCGAGGGCGGGTAGACGACGCCGCGCCATCTCCGAACCTCAAGGTGGAGGGACCACACGCGCTCGCGTTGCGCGACGCGACGAGGGTAGCAAACCCCGGGGCTGCCGCCTCGGCCGCGGGTGGGGTGGCCGGCATAATTGTCTTGGTAGATCTCCGAGCGTCAGTGGCCATCGCAGAGACGCTAGCGCCCCCAATGAATGCGGGGGACGCGGCTTGGCACTCGGTCGACTCGGCAGCGAGAGACGCGGCGGACCGACCTTGGTCGTCGCGATTGACGTCAATCACCGGGGCTGAGCGGTTAAGGGAGAGACGAGAGGGCGCCTCGGTTCCCTTCGGCGGCACCCAACAGACAACGTCGAGCAATGAGCGGGCACAGGAAGTTCCAACCCATCGCCACGCCTCGGCGGCGTTAGGGAAGCGCTGCACGACGCACGCTCGATCCTCCACGTCCCTCAGCGCGCCGATGGTGATGCCGATTCCCGTCGCGTCGACCTTGACGCAGCTCGACATCGAGTGGGTCACCAAAGCAACCCATTGGCGGGTGACGTTCGTCTCCGGGGAGGCCGAATGGTCAGCCGGTGTGGCGCAGTCAGCCACCGCCGCCGTCTGCACAGGGTCGGTGAGCCAGCACAGCGCCTCGTTCTGCGTCTTGAAGCAGCGCGTCACAACGGTGCTGCTGGCTTGCACAGAGAAGACGCGCCGTAGGATGTTGACTCCGTCAGACCAATTGTGGATGGCACACACCTCCGCCGATAGCATTGCAACGTAGTTGGCCGCCATGACGCAGCAACGTCGCGGTCGACAGAGAAGGATGAAACCAAAGCAATGAGGGGGGGGGGGCGGGGGGGGCGAAGAACGACAGTGCACTCGAGAATGAAAGAGAAAGAACAAGGGGTTGGAGAGGGACACGCGGGTGGCGCCGCGCAACCGTCCAAGTGGCGAAGGAGCTCGAAGCAAAAACGAGGGCAAGCAGGTGGGGTGCCAATCCCACGACGGCGGGAGCAGGGTGTGGCGCCCGACGTCGGGGAGGCGAGAGCGGGAAAGGGCACCCCCGACTCACGAGGCCCAGCCGCAGCTGCGGGGTACCCCGTCGGAAGCACAGGCAGGGAGGGCGGAACCCGCCCTCAAGGCTCACGGGTGATGCCCAGTGCCCACATTCGAAGTGGTCTGACCCCTGTCAGAGGGGTCCAGGAGCGGGGGTGATCGCGCGGGCAGGCATGTCAACCGACGCAGGCTGTCCCGCCAACACGACCGGTGCAGGAAGCGAGCGTTGTACCGCTGGGGCTACTTCACGACCGCCCAACTGCCGCTTGGCACGTTCGGCCACCTGCAAGGATCTAGTTGCACGCGCAAATCCGTAGTTACATCTTGTGATCCGGCCAAGATCGGATCACACTCCGCAGGAGCGGAGCTCAATTCCAACCAGGGGCTAGGCTAGGGGTTCTAGGGTTATAGCGAAGGCCCCGTACACCCTCGCTGGGCCCCTTCACTGCGCTGCGCTCATGGCCCAGCTGTACACCACAGTGCTACAGTGCTGCAGAACGGACTGCGAAACAGGAGAGAAGGAGAAAGCCTGTCAAAGCACAAGCGGGCACGTAGCTGTATGCGCCGGTATGCGTACGGAGTCCTGGCGCAGAGCATGCCCGCAGTATTGCCCATATGTGCGGAGCGCATCTGTACTTGGATGAGTTCTCTGGCGCGGGCGAGCTCGAAGCGACAGTCTTTAAGCAGCGTTCGCGTGCTCTACTTTCTGGATCCCCGGTGCCGCGGTAACGTCAGGGTACAGTCCAGATGGTACGCGATACGCGCTCCCGCCGTTCTATATATGCTGAAGGCGTTCCTGGACGATCGTTTCTGTGTGCAGTGCCCCTGTAGTCTGCACGACGGCAAGCAGGAGACATCGTTCTGGCTCAGTGTGCAATCACACGCGCTGCTTCCATGGTGAGCATTGACTCGTATCCGAATCGTCCATGTGCTTCTGTTTGTCGTCCATCGCGGGCGCCCATCGAGTACTTGATGGGGATGTATGAGTTGAAACGGTTTGTGCTATGTGGTGTGAAAGTCAAGCAGTGTCACCTACCTCGGTCCCAGTCTTAGTATCTACGCCTCTCATGGCGGCCAATTGTATGTGTCTGTCCCACTGCCCACACGCACTGAAGAAGCATCGATCAGATGGGTGGCGTTGGATGCAGCAATACCGCACACTTGCGCAATGTTCCTTTCGCATCTGCTGCAACTCTGTTCTGTGTCCCCATTGTCCCAGTGCGTGTACAAGTGTTGTTGGCGCTTCAGTATAGTACAGTCGAAGCCCAGTCTTAGTATCTACGCCTCTCATGGCGGCCAACTGTATGTGTCTGTCCCACTGCCCACACGCACTGAAGAAGCATCGAGCAGATGGGTGGCGTTGGATGCAACGATACCACACACTTGCGCAATGTTCCTTTCGCGTCTGCTGCAACTCTGTTCTGTGTCCCCATTGTCCCAGTGCGTGTACAAGTGTTGCTGGCGTTTCAGTATAGTGCAGTCGAAGCAGTGTGCATTCAAAGTGCATCTCGAGACGCCCAGCTGCATAGACATGTCCGATGGGGGCAGTACGGCTGGTTGTTTCGAGGCCGTTCACAATTCGTGCTACCTTTTGGAACAGCAGTCCGAGCAGCGCACGCGACAGAGAGACAACTACGTACACGGAAACTCTTTAGTAGCCAACGTAACAGTACTCCGCCTCCCACACCCCACTCTCGGAGGTTGTCACGCCGAGCCTGTGCAAAGTCTGGTTGCGGCTTGCTCCCGGAGGCCTTGACTGGCAGCGCGGAGGTTGTGCCTCTGCCTGGTTGTAAGAGCCACCGCAGAAGTGATTGAACAAGAAGCGAGTGGCAATAGTCCGGACCACAAGAGTGACACGACGTGTACAGCGTCACACAGAAGAGAAAAACGCGACTCGCCAGGAACTAGTTGTCAGAGCGCATGAGCAAAGGAGACCGCGCTCGACTGGAGGACAAAGAGACAAAGGACACACGCTTTATAGGAACCTCGTCCACCAGAAAGCAGCCTCACGGATTGAAGGGCAATGAATTACTCTGGGACAGTGCCAGGCAGCTGGGGTCGGCAAGGCTAGGGAAGAGACGACGGGGTGAGGCGGCCAGATGGGGGGAGCGGGGAGCCAAGCGCAAAGAACTCGTGGCGCATACGAGGGAGAAGGCAACAACTAGTAGGCCACCCCGAAAAGAGAGCCGGTGACCACCGGGCCGTGCGGTCTGGCGAGTGCCGTAACAGGTGCCGCAACGAACGAGCAAGCGACAACAGTCCGACTTCGAAGCAAAGCCAAAGTTGTTAGGACAGTGGACTTAGGTTCGTCTTCTTCGAGCAGTGTTTTTGCTCCTGAATAAGTCTGCTTGCGAAGAGGACCCCCTGCCCCACATGGCGCTCGGTTTATTATGCATTGACATTGTGAGCTGTGGCAGTGCCCGCCTTTTTCGAACGCGCCACCGGCACCATGCCAGCCACCGTCGTCTTGCTCCAGCCCGTCTTTCTCGCACTGGTACCCGTCACCTAGCCCATGCGCAACTGCTTCGCTGTACCCTCTGTGGCTGTGCTCCTTTTCCCTGCCCGTCTCTTTCCCTGCTTGTATATCGTGCCGATGCTGTGACCGCTACGTCAAGGAGGTGATGGGCAGAGGGAGAGTGCCAGACTCGGTGGACTGACCCCCCCTCCCTATCCCATCTTTTTCGCGACAGGCATTGTTGCACGTGCTGCCATGACATGGGGTGGCCGCTGTCTGCCTTTCCGTACTGATTTTGTTAGCGCGTGCCGCCAAGACCCCCTACCACTGCCTATGCCACCACTCGTGTGCCTGGCGTTTCTGCGCTTGGTTTTGTTTGGTTCCTTTGCCTTGCCTTTCTATTATAGTGTATGTTCAGTTGCAACCACTGCCCTTCACATCTGTCGTTTCTACGTCAGCAGGGATTCTTGCTCATTGCTTTCCAACTCCGAGCTCCTGGTGAGGCCCGCATCACACTCGGTTGTTCGTCAGTGTCTGGACCGCGGTTCGCACGCACATGTGTTGCTATCCACCCATCCCCTCGCCCGCCTCCTCCACGCCTTCATCTTCCACCTGGCTCAAATCAAACCGTGACTCGCCCAACCCCGCCCCCCCCTCGTGCCACGCATTGCTGCCATCCGCCTCATTGCTCCATCTATCCGCGTCCCCCTCCCCCGCACTATCCTCCCCGCTCGCTGCCTCGACCCCGCCGACGTCCTTCCCTTGCGTGTTGTCACCTCCCCAGTTGTCCTCGACCGTGTGGTCCTCGTCCGGCACAGCCCCCCCGTCCTCCTCATCGTCATCGTCTGACGACGTCAACTCCACACTGCGGCCAGCCGGGAGACCAGCGGAGCAGCGCAAATCGTCAAAGAACAGGGACAACGCCACACGGTGACGCAACGATGGCATGTCCGCCTGCTTGAACTGAAGCGGACACCCGAGGGAAAAGCAGTCTGCGCCAGCCAACACAAACACGCCGCAGCTTCCGCCGTCGAGCTGCTCCGGTAGCCCCGTGCTGTCCTCAAGCGGCCACGAGTTGACGTCCCACACCGAGGCCTTGTCATCGCCGAGACGCGCCCGCAGCTCATCGCAAAGCCAGCGTCGCAAAGTTGGCACCACCCCAAAGGAGTCGGGGGAGCCAAACGAGTCGTAGTACAGGAACAGCCGGTTCTTGACGTTGATGACGACGAGCACCCAGTGAGTGCGCCGCAGGTTGACGGGGATGAGGATCGTGTCGACCGCCTCAAGGTCAAGCTGCAGCTTGGCGCCCCACCGGCGCACGCCCGAGTAATCGTAGCCGCCCACCCGAGCCGACAGCCGGGAGAAGAAAAACGTGTTGAACATGCGTGTCCGCGGCACGTTCGAGCCGTCCGCCTCAGACGCACGAGCAGTCGCCGCTGATGCACTCGACATCCGGTCGTCCCGGGCGTTGATCAAGGCCACAAACGAGTTCATCAACTCGTCGTCCAACCAGCTCGCGCCGCAAAGCCGCTGCAAGTCCGAGAGCATCAACGTGATGCACGCCTTATTGACGGGGCGGACGGCGACGGCGGACCGGCAGTTCCCTATGGCCACCAAAAGTCGCCGCATCTTGAGGGAGACGGGCATCGACGCGAGCGGTGTGCGGGCGTCCACGGAGGCGGTGACGGCCCACCGCTCGTAGGCTTCCAACGACTTGTTGACGCGCGCCATGCCGGCCGTTTTGGCAACCCGCGCAGTAGTCGAGGGGGCCCCGGCCACGGCAGCCACTGGCACACGGTCTGCTTGCGCAGCGCTCTCCGAACCGACGCCGAGCATGTCGTGGAGACCAAGATCTCTGTCGCGCCCTGGACGAGCCCCGTCAGCGTCCTCTGCACAATCGGCATGCTCAGCAGCGCGGCAGGCAACGTCGCCCTCCTCTACAGCGCCAAGCCCGAGCGCAGCCGCCCCGTGAGCTTCCTCCACCTGCCCGTCGTGGTCGGCCTCTTGGTTGTCCACGCCGTGGCAGTTGCACACGGCGATGCTCTCGCACTGGTGCACAATCTTGTTGTGGAAGAAGGGGGCCAGTGGGATGTGGTCATTTTCCCCAGACGCGTTGCTGGTGTAGAGGCGGTAGATCTTGCGCAGGTTCATAAAAGCGACTTGTACCATCCGGTGCACCATGTACGTGGCCGGCGCCATATAAGCGAGGCTCGTGCGGTTCACGACCGAGATGGAGTGTGAGACCTCCGCTGCCTGGGTAGCCACGCCCGACGTGGTGCCTAAGCACTCGTCCGGCATGTAGACCGGCGAGCAGGTGTGGGTAATGGAATGAGGACGGTCCAAGATGCAGCGGACACCTTGCTCGCGAAAGATGGTGCGCACGCGCCGCATGCTGTTTTTGTCGATCTTGCACGCGACGTCGTAAAAGATCACTCGCGGCAGCCTCGGGAAGCGCTCGAGGAGGATCGACAGCGCGTCGCCGACGCTCTCCGCCTTGAAGAGGCAGCGAAAGCCGTACGTGATCACGTGCGGGCAGACTACGTTGAAGACCCCCTGCGTTAGCCCCGTCTTGATCGAAAAGGCCTTGCCACACGCGTCCCCATCACCCTCCACGTCCGCCACGTGCCGATCCTTGCCCTTGTATTGAACCCGCCGCTTGGCGGCCTCGGAGTCGGATATACCCGGGCGCACACGCGGGAGACACGCAAAGAACTCAAACGAGAGGAGGGGGTCATCCTCGTCGGCATCACCGAGATGCTCTTGCTCAGCTCGCCACCGCTTGTAAGCGGCGGGGGAGGGCGCGTGCTTCCAGCGCCGGCAGTACGCCGCGTTGCGCCACCCCCGCGACCTGACCGCGTCGCTGTTGGCCAACTTGTCGAACGCGGCGTCAACGTAGGCCTCGATGGCGACCGCTGCGAGCAGCAGCTCCCCCGCCGCCTTGCGCAGGCGGACGTCCTCGTCCATCTCGTCTGCAAAGCGGCCCAAAAAGCTGGCCAAAAAGCCGACGTCGTCCACTACGTCCATGACCTCCCTCCAGTCGCCGCCGCCGTGTAGCCGCATGGTATTGGCTAGGAGGGAGACGCGCAGCTCGTCCTTGCGCTGAAACATGCTGGTAGCCGCCTCAGTAAGCATGGCCTGTAGGAAGGGCCGGACGCAGATCCAAACGCCGTCGTCGACACGAGGATAGCGCACAAAGTTGGGCGCGCAGAGGCCCGTTCGGTCACGCCGCGTCTCGGACGGCAACTTGGCGCGCGGGCCCTTGCCGCCCAGGACGACGTTGCCGTCCTCGTCGAGCCGCAGGGCGCCCTCCAGTGTACGCTCCGTCTTGGCGCGCTTGGGGGCGGGCCCGTCGTTGGGCAAAGCGTCGGCGGGAGCAGAGTCCTCCGCGGGTGTAGCAGCGTCCGCCCCGGCGTGTGCCGCCGGCAGCTCCTGCCCAAGCGGGAAGAAGTGGAAGAAAATGGCCGCTCCAGCCGCCTCGGGCGAAAAGCGACCGAGCTCAGTGGCCTTCTTGTGCCATCCGCGCATCAACGCCGCTTGAGCGGTCGTCAAAGGCGCGGACGTGCGGAGCACCTTGGTGATGGCGGCGCGTAGGGCAGGCGACTCGACGATGCACATCTTGGTCGCAGGTATGTCCAGGACGGGGCAGTTCTCGTTGGGCCGCAAGGGGTGGGTGTCCTCGGGGTCGGTACAGCCGAGCGACTGGGCGTCAATGACGATGAAGGCTGGGTCGGGCCCGCAGATAGGGCAGCGCCCCGTCTCAGGCGGGATGCGGAAGGTCTGTATGGCCGCCGTGCCAAGCTTCACGACGTCCTGGCGGCGGAGGGTGAAAGATTTTACATCAGCGGACAGGTGCCGAGTGGCGGCCGTGTACGTGGTCCGTCCTGTGATGATAAACGAGATGAGCTTGTCGATCACGCCGCGGGTGAAGAGGAGCCACTCCCTGTTCTTGTTCCGCCGTCGCATGGACAGGATCCCGTCCGCCGTCCCGTCATACTCGACCACCCGCTTGCACAGTGGCGCGTCGCATTGCCACCGCCCCACCCAAAGCTGGGAACACAATCCATCAAGTACGTGGAGACAGAGCAGAGCCACGCGTTAGTCTCAACGTGCAAACGGGAGCCAGTCTGGGGCGCGAGCATCATCTGGAGGAAAACACCGCGCACAATGGAAAGAAGGAGAGCGAGCCAACACGGCCCAAAGCCGCACCACGTACTACAAACTCACCTTGATTGGATCCGCGGTCGGGTGGTGCGTCGTCAGGATGGCACGCTCCTTCTCAACCTTGTGGCGCTCCTTCCGTTGTTGCCCGCAGCTGCCGCAAAACGGCTCCACCAGATGGTGACGCAAGTCGCGTACGGCCCTGACACCAATTGCCGCCGAGAAGAGGCGCCCCATCTGCCGTACAGTTGACGTCTTGTCCGCGGATGGCCCGGCGCCGCAACGCAACAGCAACGTCCTCCAATCAGCCGTCCTGTTCCATACCTCCCCTTGTCCAATCTCCCCGGCACAGGGGAGCAGGTTGCGCCGAGTGCGCTTGCACACGCTCTCCACGCCTGCGTCGTTTGCCGCGCGTAGGGTGTCAGACGGCTGCTTCTCAACCCCCTCGTCCTCCTCCTCATTGTTGAGCACCTGAGCGCGCAGGCGCACCGGCGGCTTGCGTGCCTCCTTGCGGGACTTGACCGCCATCAACGACGACCCGTGCAGCGGGTTGTTGAAAACATCTGGGCCATGCTGGGACCGTACCACGCGGACGTGACCGCATCGGCCGCGGAAGCGGCGGCAGCAAGGAGCGACACATAGAGCGGCGTTGGCCGCGTTGAAGGAGACGACTGAGAACACCGAGTGGTAGAGTACGGCCCAAACAATGGTCGAGTCGTACTCTTTGGCGACGGCAGAGTCCGCGGCGTCGGCGCGCAGGCGCATCCTTGACTTGAACAGCGCACGGTCTACCCCCGACGCGGTGAGAGCCTTGCCAAACGCGGAGGTGTGGGAGCACTTGGAGCTCCGGTTGGATGCCGACAGGAACATAGCGTTTTGAGTGCCCGCAAAGCACGAGCAGAGGATGCCGTCCCGCGCCGACACCCATAGAATGGACACGTCGCGCTTGCCGGCCCCAGATCTCAGCACAATGGCCCTTGAGCGCGCGTTGGGGTCACCGACGACCCGCGCTGTTACGGGCGCCTCGTACCTCCTCATGGGCAGCGACGATGGGGCGCCGCACGACCGCCTGATGCACGCAACGAGCGCCTCTTGCACAAAGTCCTCGACAAGGATGGGCTCGTGTAGACGCGCTCGGCGATGGAGACGTGGTGGAGCGGCGTCAGTCGGTGCCGCGCTGAGGTTGAGGTCGAGCGCAGCGCCGGCATCGTCAGACCCGCAGTCGTCGCCGTCGGACCCATGTTGGGCTCCATCCCAGACGATTCTGGGGGGCTTCTTGCCCGCATCGCCTCGCCGCCGCGTCCGCCGAGGCGTCCGACCGCAGTGCTCGGGTGGCTGACGCCCTCCACGCGCTCGAGCAACCCGTCCGCTCCAATCGCCACCGACAGGTCCCGAGTGACCGCCAACGACTCCACCATGCACCACTCGGCCGAGTTGTGGATGTGGCACGCCAGCGACGAGGCGCGCAATGGTCGCACGAGCCTCCGCGGCGGTGCCAACAAAAGGGAACTCATGCGGTGTTGCCGTAGGCTCCGGATTCTCCCCTCCCATCGGGTAGAAGTGCGCGAGCTCAAACCGCTCGACCACACAGCCCCCGCTCCCGGACGCACGCAGCCCGCAATCCGCGCGGTGCAGGTGACCGGGGCGCCACCAGCAGCAGGCTGCAAAGCAGAAGCCGACGGCAAGAGGGGGAGAGAGTGCGCCGAGTACAGCCGCGTCAACCGCGGCCGCGCCGCAGCGTCCCGCCGAGCGCCGCGGGGGGGGCGGCGGCGCACCCCCCGCGGCCGCCCGATCCGCACGGTGCCGACGGCGGGGGCGCCACCAGCAGCAGGCTGCAAAGCAGGCGCCGACGGCAAGAGGGGGAGGGAGCGCGCCGTGTACGGCCGCGTCAACCGCGGCCGCGCCGCAGCGTCCCGCCGAGCGCCGCGGGGGAGGCGGCGGCGCACCCCCCGCGGCCGCCCGATCCGTACGGTGCCGACGGCAGGGGCGCCACCAGGAGCAGGAGGCAAAGCAATGGTAAACAGCAGGAGCAGGGGAGGGTGGGGTGTGATCGGTACCGCCAACGGCGGCGGCACCGCGGCGCAGCCGCGCCCCGGGGCGTGCCGGGCAGCGCGGCGGGGAGCACGGTGGCGGGTGCGCGCGCAAAAATCGGGCGCCATCCGGGCGAGCGTGACGACGGTGACGCGAGATACTCATGGCACGATCTCACTGTCATGTCGATCTGGCGTGGGCCCCGTGCCAGGATGTGGCTCATGTCTGGGGAGCGTGCGATATCCGGTGGTTCAGACACAGTGTCAATGTCTGGGGCTGTCTGGGGCTGTCTGGGCTGGAGGGGCCGTGTGGGCCTGACGCCGGCTGGTGTCTGATGGCCTCCTGAGCGCCCACGCAGCCTCAATTCTCGCCTCCGATTGGTCAATCTAGGTCTCACATCAGGTCTCACATCCGGAATCCGTGAGACGTAACGCCCTCGTTTCCTTCACGCGTTCCTGTTTCTGATCGCCCGAGACTGCGGAGAAGAAACGCCGTCTGATTGGGCCAGCGTCGCTGCTTTGCCGCAAGCCGTGTTGTGACAACTACCGTCAGCTGTTCCACAATTTCGCAACGAACGCGATGCTCGTTGGCATCTCATTGCGCTGAGGTCCTTAAAGGGGGTAGGAGCACAATGCCGCTTTGGGAAGAATTTTCTTGTGGAACGGTTGTGGGGAACGTCGCCACAATGG
>ENA-ORXC01001145-ORXC01001145.1-marine-metagenome-genome-assembly--contig:-NODE-1145-length-16337-cov-3.389914_pt1 | contig 16337 bp, 16 predicted proteins | sample MGYA00237865_ERZ511478 | MGnify/ENA metagenome assembly ERZ511478 | reverse complement strand
GTGGATCTCTGACCACCTGATGGTATAGGAGGTAGCTGCTTAGAAGAGATAAGCACGTCCGATGTAGTAATCACAGAGTTGGCAGACAAATAGAATCTGAGATAGGTGGCTGGTGAAGTACCAGCTCCATTATTAGCTACGGTAGCATTATTGATGACGATGTTACCACCTGAAATACTCAAATTGCCCTCATTAGAAATCGTAAGGTCTGCTAAACAGCTTGGGCAGTTAGGTCCTGAGCCACCACAGTCTACATCCTTTTCGTCTCCATCTCTGACTCCATTGCTGCAGTAGGTGCATGATCCATTATTGGATGTGGCTTGAGCGTTATAGTTTTCGGCTGCTGTATCTGTACATCCGTTTATTTGTATTGGCTCATATACATAGTCTACACATTGCAGGTCGAGATTATTCACGGAAGAATTTGAGCAGCAGCTATAAGCCGACATATTGGCCTTCGTTACATTAGAAGACATGTGATTGAAACCTATGGTATGAGTGAGTTCATGAGTCATCAGGAGGACATAGTTAGTCTCCGTATTACTCCCCGCGTAGGTGCCACAGTTGCATTGTCCTGCTCCATCATTAACGATCACGTATCCATACATAGCCTTACTGTAGGTATCTCCATTATATATATGTGTTTGACTGGTGGAGTAGTATAGTCCTCCTATAGCAAGTGTACCCCCACAATTAGAGCTGATAGACCCTAACTGGTTACAGGGATCATCAAAGACCACCATGATAGATCTTTCACCATTTAGATTACTATTTACATAAGAGATAAAGTTGCCATCAGCTGCATTATTATTAGCGCAAGAAGGATTGTAGTTATTAAAGGTGCCTTCAATATTTAGATTTACTCCTTTGTATTTATTTTTAAGGTAGTTCACGGAGTTCGTCATTTCTGAATTAATGTTAGAGCATCCGGAGCTATTCCCTTGATAATATATTGGCAGCTCTTGTGTTTCAAAATTTCTCCATCTTGGAGGTGGATTTACTGGGAATAAATTACAGTGACTGGAAATCGATTTATTGTGCTTATGACCCACCTCTACGTGCAGGTCTTTTGTAGCTTTAGCCTTGGTGTAATCCCACTTTGACTTTTTAAGCACTACCTGTTGTAGCTCTTCTACTAATGACGCAGTCGAATAGGTGAAGAGTGGCTCTATGGTTCTACCATTCCGATAGATGTTAATCTCTTCGTGCACTCCACCAGGGACAAGGTATGATTCATTATCCTTGATGACCTCTTCAAAAATGTAATAAGATACGCATACATTTATGAAGTCCCCCTCACCGTTCTTTGTTAAAAAGATAAGGTAGGTTTTGCCAGGTTCGTAAGACACATCACCTTGAATACTCTTGACCACATCGCCTTCTACAGCGGAGAGATATTTTACAGCGACTTCCTGAGTGGCTTCTCCTTTAATGGTTTCTAAGACAGAAAAATTTTGATAAAACGAAGTAGACAATCCGTATTGGCTCGTCTCTATGTCATTAGCCTTGACCAGATATATGGCATCTGAGGCAGTACTAAGTTCTCCAAGATCAGTATATGGAGATATGGTGGTAGCTAAAAGACAGGTATTAGTGATTAATAAGCAGAGCGCTGCTTTTAATAAAACTTTCATCCAACAGATTTACAATAGTAGTTTGTAATTAGATTAACGGGTGTATTCGGATACAGGACATGATATAAGGGACAGACTGAACATCAATTGCCAGCGACATATAAAGGCATAATGGAAGTGTTTCAGTGGTGCAAATATAATTGTTAAAATGCTATATAAGCAAGGGTAAACACTAATACTGTACAAATGTTAAACTAAAATATATATGAAGGCAACATAAGTAGATGCTGATCTGCAATAGCTAATCAGTAGTTGAATCATCAATGCTGCATGACTGAAACTATATCGCAGCGGCAAATCTTTACGTACAGCTCAAAGTCATTGTTTCTTTCGACTGAAATTAGCTTTGGATTTTATTATGCTTGATTCTACAAGTCGTCATTAGCAAAAGAAGCAATCAAAAAAGCTCTGGAAAATGGGTATCTATATCCGACATATGATTGATGGCTATTGCCTTCACCGCATGAAAGTCCGCTGGAGCTGTATCCGCTGCATACCCCAGACAACGCATTCCTGCGGCCTGAGCAGCCTGAGCTCCGTGGATGCTATCTTCTACGACAAGGCAACGAGCTGGACTGACTCGATGGAGCTCAGCGGCATAAAGATACAGATCAGGCAGTGGCTTCCACTTCTGGATGTCGTAAGCAGAATGAATGTGATCATTATGAAAATATTGTGAAAGGCCTGTCACTTCCAAATTAATCTTGATCTTGGATTGCGGCCCATTGGAGCCCACACATTTTTTCACTTTTAGGCTAGACAGGACTTTCTATATTCCGTCGACAGCTTTCATTTCGTTTCGATAGGCGATGAAAGATCGCTTGCGGTATTCATTTTCAAGGTCTATGGGTATGGGAGTCTTGAGTTGATCTTCTACATATTGAAGTGTGTTATTCATCGAGCCACCTCTAAATTTTTCATATACTGCTGCTGGTGACAAGGTAATCCCTATCTCTTCGAAAATATCAGAGAGAACTCGTGAGGAGATCATTTCACTATCTACGAGAACCCCGTCACAGTCGAAAATCACTAATTCTATTGGTTTGCTTTTCATAGTCCTTAGAAAAGTGTGCAAAGATAGCAGACTTCTTTACTATGGCGTCTCAGTCAAAAAATAATTAACTTTACACCCTGAATAATATAACTATGAAATACATCATCGGCTCACTCATGACATCACTTCTGATCCTGTGTATCGCCTGTAAGCAGCAGCCAGCCACGGCCCAGATCAACTCAGAAAATCTCCAATACTTTGGTGATACTTTCGAATCTGATGGTGCTATCTCTTATGCGGAGCTACACAGCAAACTGAAAGAAGCGGAGTCAGTAGAGAATGTGAAAGTTAAAGCACAAGTGACTGGCGTCTGCCAAGCGAAAGGATGCTGGATGAATCTGACTTCTGCTGATGAGAGTACAGAAGAAGAGATGTTCGTGAAATTTAAGGATTATGGTTTTTTCATGCCAAAAGATATCGCTGGAAGAGAAGTGATAGTAGAAGGTAGAGCATATAAAGAAGTGACTTCGGTCGATGAGCTAAGGCACTACGCGGAGGACGAAGGCTTACCAGAAGATCAGATCTTAGCGATTAATGAACCAAAAGAAGAATTGAAGTTCATGGCCACTGGAGTGATTCTGCTCAAATAATCAGTCCTCTGGCGCTTTTTTCTAATTCAGTTATCATCATACATACATACAGCCTAAAGAATTAGGCATATTCAGAAGTAATCATAGTGAGGTGTAATATCTTGGTAGCCCAGTACGGAGTACTGGGAAAGATAGAAGAGAGAGGCTTTGGTTGACGAGATTTTTGATATGAATCATGACAAGCTATTTGTTAATGTGACCTCGTTTTTCTTTGAGAACTGATTATCACAGCGTCACAATTCTATACATATTATTAAGGCAGTATAAATGACAGTCTCTAAGCGATTAATTATCAATCATTTAAAGTTTTAAATTTCAAGAATCAGGTTTTTCTGAACATGCAGAATTATTCTGTCTAATAGTGTAGAATGATGGCTGAGTCCATATAGTGTGCAAGACGATGTTGCTGCTTAGAAGATCCTGCAACCTAACTACCTAATATTCACGTACTGTCTGTATTATCTTATCGAGATCCACATTTTGCTGTACTAACTCTATAGCTCGCCTAACTTTCCATGGTGTTCTCCGATTGATCTTGACTTCTACCCTGCTTATCTTCACCGTCACCCCGTAGGTGTCTAGTTTAGTTCGGATAAGAGGTATTTTATACCGATCTATATAATTATTAGAATCATCAGTTAAGGCCTCGCTACCTGTGATGACTATACCTGAAAGCGGAGAATCTTCTAAGTCCATCAGCGATGAAAATGATATGACTTTGCTGATCGCTCTATCCGCCAGTCTGGCACTAGCGACTAAGAGCATATCCTCGGATGCCTTGAATTCATTGAGATCTATAATAGAGCCACCTAATATATTGGATACTTTATTATTAAGATTTTCTTCGTGTCTGATTACATCACCTTTGATCGCAGCGCAGACCGTTCGCACGAGAGGGTAGGCTAGTGTCTTATCGTATGGCAAGATACCCAGAAGGGGTATATTATGATCATTCATGAATAATGACAAATAATGCCTTATTTTATCTGCTTTATCTTCCCATACCTTATTGACGATGACTCCAATCAGAGGCACTCCTTCTTCTCGGAATAGTGCGGTACTCATATGGAGCATATCGATTGTCCTGCCAATACCACCTTCGACTACCATGATGACGCCCGCATCAAGTATTTTAGCTACTCTGGCATTAGAGAGATTAGCTATGGTGCCAACACCTGGATGACCAGTTCCTTCGAATATGGTAAGCTCATGTCTATTATTGAGTTCTTTAGCCGCGGCTATTAAGACAGGATCTAAGCCAAGGTCATGTCTATTTTCAATAAGGTGCTCCGTAGTCCCTCTGCTAAAGATGATGGGACTATGTATCTCTGGTTCTATGTCAAAGCCCAGTAAATCAGCAAAGAGGATGGTGTCCTTATCTACTTTGTGGTTTTGTATATTAATGTACTGCTGTCCGACTGGTTTGCAATAACCTACGTTTACCCCCTGCTCGTGCAGGGCTGAGATGAGTCCGAGTGTGGTTGTAGTCTTACCTATATGCTGACTAGTCGCAGCGACGTATATATTTCTGTATTTCTTCATGAAGTCTGGTCTTAGGCATTAGTAGGACTGCACAATGAAAGTAACAATATTGTCCTGATAGGAGCAGTTTTCACATAGAGATATTCCAGACAAGAAATAAAAAAACCTTGCTGAAATAGATCAACAAGGTTTTTTTATATATGCTGTGAGAGAAGGAGTCGAACCTCCACGAGGAGCTTAGCCATCAGACAAAGATAAATTTGTGGTCAACCCATATCTGATGTTTATCGCTTAATCCTCACCCCCGAGACAAGAGGGCATGGCTGCCAATTTCATCACCTCACAATGATTTAATTTGATGCCTTACTTTTAAAGACATGACAAATATAGCATACAATCTATTTATGGTGCAAATTATTTAATGAGTTAATATTAATAATAGAAAATTACAAATTGGGAAGAGATAATTTAAATAATATCTAAAATCATATAGTAGTAAAGCTCCGTTTTTAAAAATTGTTTAGTATTGTAAGGCGTAACGATTACCCAATTAATCTATGTACCCTGTAGCTGGAAGCCAATATCAAAACTCGGACTATCATCATATAGATCTTAGTATAAATAATGCGGACCTACAAAATCTAGGTACACAAGATGCATTATCATTATATATACAAAAACAGACTCAACTTGCGGGTAAGCGATTAGCTTATGGAGGCTATCGAGAACAACGCAATCTCTATCAGCGGAGTGAGCTCTTCAGTGCTGAGGCGAGGACGCTACACTTAGGTATAGATGTATGGCTTGGGGCTGGTGAACCAGTCTATGCGCATGCTGCTGGCACCATCCACAGCATAAAGAATAATGACGCTCATCTGGATTATGGCTATACCGTCATCACCAAGCATAATAATATAGATGGCAGCGCTTACTTTAGCTTATATGGTCATCTGTCATCTGCGGGTCTTGCCGATATGAAGGTCGGTCAAAATCTGAAAGAAGCCCAACGCTTAGCATACATTGGCGACATTAATGAAAATGGAGGTTGGGCACCGCATTTACATTTTCAGTTGATGCTGGATATGGAAGGATACTCAGGAGATTATCCTGGTGTCTGCAGCCAGGAGAAAGCCGATCACTACTTCACTAATTGTCCTGACCCCATAAAACACATTCTGATTTGAAATTTAATGTCGTCTTCATAATCTTGTTGGGACTAATTAGTCACATCATCACCGCTCAAGATAAAATTAAAGGCATAACCATGGTCGCCACTCCCTCTGAATTTCACAATAATCCATTAGAGAAAATTGGGGCCGTGAATGCTAACTGGACAACGCTGGTCCCTTTTGCATTCATGCGTCAAGGAGACCAAAAATTAGTCTATGATACGCCTGGACAGTGGTGGGGCGAACGCTCAGAGGGTGTGCGTAAATGTGTCATTTCAGCACACGCGGCAGGCCTCAAGATTATGCTCAAACCTCAGATATACATTCCAGGTAGCTGGATTGGTGATCTTGATGTTGAAGAGCTCGGCCACTGGGATACTTGGGAGTCTCAGTATAAAGCCTACATCATGACTATGGTCGACATCGCTGTGGCGGAAGGGGTGCAGATGTTCTGTATCGGTACCGAGATCAATCACTCAGCGGAGAAGCGTGAACACTTCTGGCGAGCTATGATCAAAGACATTAGAGCTGTATATGATGGGCAGTTGACTTACTCGGCTAATTGGGATTCATATGACAAGGTACCATTTTGGGATGCGCTGGATTATATCGGGATCAGTGCCTACTTCCCACTTACTGATACGGCTACTCCACGCTTCGAAGAGCTGCTGTCCGAATGGAAGCCCATTGTTAAAAAGCTATCAAGATATAGTAAGCGGAGGCATAAACAAATCCTCTTTACAGAATTTGGCTATCTGTCAGTGGATGGTTGCGCATTTCGGGCCTGGGAGCTGGAGAAGAAAGTGGACCAGCTATCCATCAATGAGCAAGCGCAAGCTAATGCCCTTGAGTCCTTGTTTTTGGCGTTTTGGTCGGAAGATTTCTGGGCAGGAGGCTTTTTATGGAAGTGGTTTCCTAACATGAAGGGGCATGAAGGTTATATTGCAAAAGACTACACCCCCCAAAATAAAGAGGCGCAGACTGTAATAGAAAGATGGTATGGCAGAGACTAAAACCGTGCCGTTAGCTGTAGCGACCAGCCGTATCGCACACTACAGTATCTGATGAGTATGACCGTGCAGATAGAGACTGTGATACTTAAATTATCCCAATCACTCACATGCAAGAGTAGGAGATAGATCAGCCCCCCGATAAGGCAAGCTGTCATGTAGATTTCTTTTCTGAAAATCAACGGAATCTCATTAGTCAGTACATCTCTGATCACACCACCAAAGCAGGCAGAAATAACACCCATCACAAGGCATATTTCTGGATTAAGATGGTACTCTGTCGCTGTCTGTATCCCTAATATGGTAAAGAGGCCAATACCGATAGTATCAAATAAAAATAGACTCTTCTGAAAACGTGTAATCTGACTTCGAAATAGATAAGCTACTATATAGCTACATAAAATAGCGATAAAGTAATTGCGATCATTTAGCCACCCCACAGGAGATCTGCCAATCAGTAGATCACGAAGTGTACCTCCTCCAATCGCCGTGACGAAGCCGATAATCAGCGAGCCGACTAAGTCAAACCGCTTTTCGATAGCCGTGAGTACGCCTGAAATAGCAAAGACTGATGTCCCAAATAAATCGACTACATAGATCCAACTCATCTTAGTTATTCTATAAGTTCTAATAATGTATTTCTATCAAATTAAAGGTCAGCTACTGATGATAATTTTCTGTGCCGATATGTTTTATATCTTGCTTTTAAGTTTCTTGATGCTTGAGGGAGATAAGTTATTGATGTATAGTCATATGTTGTCGTATTTTCTGCAGACATAATTTTATGGCTTTACTATAGGGACAGTTATACTGTCACAAAATTCAGTTATATGAGAGTATTTAAAACAGTCAAAGATCTTCAATCTTTTCTAAATCCGCACCGTAAGATGGGTAAAAGTATTGGCTTCGTGCCTACGCTTGGTGCGCTGCATGAGGGACATATGTCGCTGATCAAATTATCCAAAGAGCTGAGTGATATTTCTGTATGTAGCATATTTGTGAATCCTACCCAATTCAATGAGTCGACTGATCTGGATAACTATCCGCGTACGTATGATGCTGACAGTGCTTTGCTGATCGCAGCAGGATGTGATGTGCTCTTTTATCCTTCCGCTACTCAGGTATATCCAGAAGACATAGATACTGAGGTCCACGTAGACTTTGGGAAGCTTGACCAAGTCATGGAGGGTGCCTTTAGGCCAGGGCACTTCGATGGAGTCGCTCAAGTAGTCAAGAGATTGTTAGATATTGTCGATCCTCATCAGCTGTATATGGGTCAGAAAGATTTCCAACAGGTGGCTATCGTGAGTCGTATGATGGACCATTATAAGCTAAAGTCAGAGTTAATAGTGTGTCCCATCATTCGTGAGCCTCATGGCCTGGCTATGTCTTCACGCAACGAGCGCCTGTCCAGTGAAAAAAGAAAAGACGCTGGGATCATCTTCGACATACTACAGTGGGTGAAAAATCACATGAATGACAAGTCGGTTCATGAGCTGGAGGAAGAGGCTATGGATCGCCTTAGAATACCTGGTTTTCGACCAGAGTATTTTCAGATTGTCGACGGTCATAGTCTGCGTCCGATTAATCACATTGCAGATAAAAAATACGTGGTGGCTTGCATCGCTGTCTGGGTAGAAGAGGTCCGATTAATTGATAATATCATTCTCCAAGGCCAGGCCTGATTTTAGTTATCATTGCTTAGCAATACCCATCAATATCCTGGAAGTGATGAGATAGGTAGGTGCGATACCCTCTAGTCCTAAGCTGCCTGAAGCAAGTGTGCTGCCTGTTTTTAGCGGATTATCAGAAGCGTAATAGGCGTACCTGAGTTTGATATTTTTATCAATGTGCTTACGTATCTTGGAAGCAGACTGAATGGCCTTCTGGTAATGAGCGCCTTCCATCTCTAGTCCTGCTCCATTCCAGCTGGACGTGAGAAAATACTCCAGAATGTCCTTGCTCTGTAGTGACGTGCCGAGGACGGTCACCATCGTCCCATCATATACGCCGAGATCATTACCTTCAAATTCTTTTTTATTCAGCTCATTTTTGAAAGGATAGTTATCGGCTGTACCTTCAAATATGTGAGCATCTGGAATCATGATATCACCTTTCTCTCCTGCTAAAATGCCGGCTTTACCCATGATGTTGATCGATTTCACATTGAGTGATTTTTCTATATCATCGACGTAGATCGGCTTTAGTAATTCATCCATGGTCTCATAGGCCTGCTCACCAAAGGCATAGTCCATAACAAGTATCAGCGTCTTCTGGTTCTTAACTTTAAAGTCTATCCAGTTGAGGTCTGACGCCATTCGAATAAAATCTTCTTGGTCAATCTCAAAAATTTGGACCGTGATATTAGTGCCGCTCTCATCATTAAGCACGTGCATACCATTTTTCAGGGCATACTGATTGATGAGTTTGCGCAGCTTACCGTTACTGGGCTTACTGACCTCTGCCATCAGCTCTGAGAATCTGTTGTACTTGACTTTTTTCTTTATCGCTGAGCTAGCGTATAGGCAGTTCTGCACGCTGTGCAAATTAGCGCTGATGAGTTGTATAGGAAGATTGAATAATTCTTTCTCCACCAGATAGTTCTTAATTCGATCAGCCCAATGCTCTCCGTAGATGTGATGTCCGATGACATTTCGCAGGCTAGATGAAAATGTAATCTCTCTATCCAGCTTAGATAGCTGCTCATCTATACTGAGGCGGCCCATCCAATACACAATCTGAAAAAGCGAATTAACGCCTTGAGCAGCAGCAAATTTCTCACAGGCGATGAGCGTCTCCTCATAGGTGCGCCCTAAGATGGTACTAAGATAGGCGCAGCCCACTTCCATATTATAGTCCTCACCCAGTTCAATTTGTTTGACGATCTCATCTAATTTTTTCCACTCTCTTTTTTTTTCGGCCTTGGAGTCTAAACTGTTATATTTTATTTTTTCAGCTTCGATGAACATAAAAGTGAGGTGCGTGAGAACATCATAGATATCACTGCGCCCCCTAGTCATTTCGATCAGCATTTGTTTTTTATCAATGCGATAGCAGTTTCGCCTTCGCTTAGCTGGAATGATCGGGGTGAAGCTTGAGGACTCTAAGCCCTCTCTGCTGATGAGTTTGATGAATTGACATTGTTCTATACCGATAGGTAGCCGCTGAAAGATGTAGAGTAGTCCATTCAGTTCTACTTTCTCTTGATTGGCGATGGACCCATATATTTCAGGTTTGAGTAATAATAGTGATTCTATCATCGCTTCTCCGGACACGCCTGTAGGTTTGTAGTGACCTCTGATCAGTAGATGACGCATGGAGATATACAATTTTTCTATTGCCGCTCGAGATATCTGTGCTCTAAATTGCTTTCGCTCCATTATCATAAGTTATATCAGGTATGTAGTACAACATTAATACCAATTAGGCTGGCTTAACCGCATAATTTTAAAGTCTCTTGTACTTGCTTCCATATTTACTTATTTGCCATCTAATCATTTTTAAAGGAACTATGATTAGGCTCATTGATGTAAGATAGCTATCAAGATTGAGTTTCAGCTACTCATATATTCCCACGCTGATTGATACAGTCCGTGACTCTCTACGTGCGCTGCCAGCTTTTCATATGTGTTATCATTAGAAAGTGTCGAAAGATCTCCGATGATGATAAGCTTTTTTCTGGCTCTGGTCATTGCCACATTAAGCCTTCTTTCGTCTTTAAGAAATCCAATTTCACCATTTTGGTTAGAGCGCACCAGACTGATGATGATGACATCCTTCTCTTGACCTTGAAATCCGTCTATGGAGTTCACCTCAAGGTCCAAATCACGAAACACATCATCTTCCTCTTGTCGATGCCTCAGATATCGCACCTGCTCAGCGTAGGGGCTGATGATGCCGATACTACATCCTAAGACCAAGTCTTTATGCTGGTGCAGCCACTCTCTGATGATAAAGTATTCGCCTTCATTATAGCGGCTTCTGGATTCTGGGTTTAGCTTCTCTTCGAATCCCGTGCCACTGGTATCTATGAGTGTCAAGGGGTGCTCATCTATCTTGTGATTAGCTACTGACTCATCGGATATCAGATGTCCACCGTAGAATTGCTTATTGGAGAATGATAGAATCTTATCATTCATGCGGTATTGGACTTGAAGTAGATAGCTACTTTCGATCATGGAGGTCATCCTGTCTAATAATGTCTGCTCTAATCCTAAGGCTTTTGCTTCTTGGGATTTTATGGTGGGAGGTAGCTGTAGGTGGTCGCCAGCCAAGATGACTCGCTTAGCTTTCAGCATGGCATTCCAGCACTCAGGCTCTAATGCCTGCGAGGCCTCATCGATGATGAGTGTATCGAATTCTATTTCAGATATATGACGTTGACTTACACCCATTAAGGTGGTGCAGATAGCCTGTGCTCCACGCACAATGCCAGAGATCATCTTCTGCTCTAAGTCCTTAGCCCACTTCATAAGATCTCTCGATTCTTTGTACATCGCGTTTCTATTGGACCTCTCCTTAGCACCAAATTTACGTTTGAAGCTGGCAGCGTGCTTGCGAGCTTCATTAGCCTCTATTTTTACTTTTTTAATGTGTTTCCAGTCGGCATGATCAGCCGCCTTTTGTGCCAGTGTCAGGTGTGCTATGGAGTCTCCGACTCTCGTGACATTTCCGATGCGAAGTACATTGACACCTGCTGCATCCAGTTGACGAGCCAGAAGATCCACGGCATTATTACTAGGTGCGCATACCAAGACTCTCTTCTCTGTGGTCAGTAGCTGCCTGATCAGAGCGACCAGAGTAGTCGTCTTACCAGTACCTGGCGGTCCATGTATGATTGAGAGCCGATTAGAAGCATTACTTCCTATAAGGGCTTTCATTTGAGATTCATTCAGCTGTGTAGGTATGATTTGCTTCGCAGCATCAGCGTCTTGGGAGCTTCCGAATTTTTGCTTTTTTCTGATACCCTCACGCAGTTCTACGATGTGCTCCTCTAGAGAATTGATAACATTAGCAAGAGCCTGCTTCATAAGTAAGTATGGGCGCTCATCGTAGATGACCTCAATACTGGCTTTAGCATGATCTGGAATATCACTGAGCTCTTGGATACCCCCGTTGCATATGATGCCCATCCTATCGCGCTTGACAAAGGAGACGACTGCTGGAATATTGACTACCACATTTGTCTTGAAGCTCAGCTGGCATCCGACGCCTGACTTAAACTTGTGAGGGCCTTGGTGCTCCTTCTTTCTTTCTAAAATGATTTCGACTAATTCACCAACAGTATAGTATTTTTTCACAATCTGTACGGGATGCCACATAATGCCAGACTGCACTTTTTCTTTTGTTGATTTTTTGGCTTGGATCGATTTGAAGTAGTGTTCTTCTTCTTTACGTTCAGCTTCTATAGCATCGATGAGTCTGAGGTATCTATCTTTTTCTTCTGTCATATGTCGTGTTGATCCACTGTTTATCTTGAGGAGTATCTACGTCTCTGATATATGCTGATTCTACTGAATGGTATGAGATGCATTTGTCTTTATGCGCACTGATTACTGAGCTGCAGCCATCACTGTCAATACATTGCAAGACGCTCTCTATATAAGTATTATGAAATATGACCGGATGTCCATATGTGCTCCCTACTTTGGGTCGTAGGATAAAATGATCAGTGGATGGTTGATTCAAGTATGCATTGATGAGCTCAGTATAATGGTGAGTCCTAATCATTGGCATATCTGATAGACAGATCATAAAGGCATCAGTATCTTTTGGTAGCTTGGCCACTCCGGCCTGGATACTGCTGGTCATACCAGTGTGATATTGATCATTTAATATCACACTGATTTCTCTGCCTGCAATAGCGTCCTGAAGCTTGACAGCCTCGTGTCCGACGACGACGATGACCTCGGAGACGGGGCTGGCTACCAGCTGGTCCACTACGGATGCCACCATGGATGTCTGTCCAAGCTTTAGCAGTAATTTATTTTCGGCTCCCATCCTTCTGGACAGTCCTGCGGCTAAAAGTATGGCTACTATCTTCACTCGCTCAGATTATCTTGCAAAGAAACCATATTCTCAATTACGATGCTACCAATGCCTGTGACATTTTGATTTGTGATACTCTTTTATAATTAAGAGCGCTAAGGTAGATTTGATGGTATGTGGAGCTTTGTGTAGAGGGTATTTCAGCATGTTAAGTTCCCTAGATAATAAGCATTTCTTACCCCGCTTTTGCATATGATTAAAGTCTCATATATAGCGGACAATCTAGCCAGCGCAAACGCTGCGAATCTCTTTGGCTTTCCTAAGTGTAGCCTCTACGGTCAATTATAAACAGATAATAATGTAGTCGCTGATTTATAAAAAAACCCTGCTAAGCAGGGTTTTTTTATAACGTGATGCGGAGAGAGAGGGATTCGAACCCTCGGTACACTTTTGGCGTACACACGCTTTCCAAGCGTGCTCCTTAAGCCACTCGGACACCTCTCCAAAGGGAGTACAAATGTAATTAGATATATTGTAAAATAGGGAGCTTCATGCACCAAATAGATTGATTGTCACGTCAAGCTATATGAATGGCAAAATTCATATTACAACGAAATATATGTATAAGACGCTTTAATATTTTGCAGTTAGGGTGAATCACAAAAAAACATTGGTCATTTTCACGATCTTTATTAAATCTTTCTATTTTTAGCACGAAAACCGAAATTATATCACTCTAACATTTATCGAGAAAAATTATCAAATCATGCGAAAATTTATAGTTCTATTAGGTGTATTCTTCTTAGCGTCCTACTTCGGCGCTTTTGATGTTCTGGCACAGGATGCAGAAGCTTCAAAAGGAGGATTCCAGATTTTGAAAGAAAAGTTTATTGAAGGTGACTGGATGTTTATGAGTACAGTACTTGTATGTCTGATACTCGGATTAGCATTCTGTATTGAGAGGATCATTACACTGAATATAGCTACTGCTAATACAGACAAATTGCTGAGCAGGATCGATGAGCGATTAGCTGATGGCGACCTATTAGGTGCGCAGGAAGTAGCTAAGTCAACTCCTGGTCCAGCGGCGAGCGTCATATATGAAGGTTTAAGAAATGCTAAGGGAGGTCCTGAGGCTGTAGAAAAAGCTATTGTCTCTTATGGTTCAGTCCAGATGGGTCTTTTAGAAAAAGGCTTGGTATGGATTTCACTATTTATTGCCATTGCTCCTATGCTTGGATTTATGGGTACGGTAATCGGTATGATTGGCGCCTTTGATAAGATTGAAGCAGTTGGAGATATTTCTCCGTCTATTGTTGCTGGTGGTATTAAGGTCGCCCTTTTGACTACTGTATTCGGTCTGATTGTAGCAATTATACTTCAGATTCTTTACAATTACATTGTTTCTAAAATTGATGGTATAGTAAATAAAATGGAAGATTCTTCTATTGGCTTATTAGACATCATGGCAAGAAATAACGTATTTAAGTAATCAACTGACCAATTATAATTATGTATAAATTTTTAACAAAAAGAGGTCAGCTCTTAGCTCTATTGCTGGGAGTGGCCGTCATAGTCATCTACTTGACAAGCGTATTCGGTGGCTTAAGTAGTGCAGGATATTCAGTATCAGACGACTTAAATCAGATAATGAAGAATAATCCTAATACGGATTTCTCATTTTTCAATACGGGCTTAGGTTTAACTATTGGATTGATAATATTTGCAGTAGCCATAGCCATCATCTTTGGGTTGATCCAGATATTGAGTTCGCCAAAGGCTTCACTTAAAGGCATCATCGGTGTTGCAGTGATCGCGATTTTATTTTTTCTACTTAGTAGCTCAGCTACAGCAGAGACGACTGGTAAGATCGGTGAGTTAGTGCAACGATTTGATATATCAGATTCTATCAGTAAGTTCATCAGTGGTGGCCTGAGTACGACTTTAATACTCGCTGGAATAGCTGTCGTCATTATGGTACTTGGAGAAATTTGGAATCTCTTTAAATAATCAAATATTATGGCAAAAAAGAGTACAAAGGATCGATTAAGTAATGAGATAAATGCAGGCTCAATGGCTGATATCGCATTTCTTTTATTAATATTTTTCTTGGTGACTACCACTATTGTAGAAGATAAGGGTGTCCTCGTCAAGTTACCGCCTTGGTCTGAAGAACCGCCTGATGTTCAAAAATTGAATACCAGAAACGTCTATTCAGTATTAGTCAACGCTCAAAATCAACTTCTAGTAAGAGGAGAGCCTGCTGATATTAAGACATTGAAAGATAATGCGAAGGAATTCATTATGAATCCTAAGAATCGTGAAGACATGGCTGAAAAGCCTACTAAAGCGATTGTCTCTATGAAAAACGATAGAGGTACTAAATATGAGACATATTTAGAGGTTTATAATGAGATTAAAGCTGCCTACAATGAGCTGCGTAATGAGACTGCCCGGAAGCGGTTTAATCGAGACTACGAGTTTTGCACATCAGAGCAAAGAGCTCAGATTAGGTCAGAAATTCCACTAGTTATTTCAGAAGCGGAACCGACTAACTTCGGTGAAGAATAATAATTTTAGATTTTAGCAACAAAAAATATGGGTAAATTTTCAAAAAAAAGAGGAAAGTCATCTCCGGCAATATCGACAGCATCGCTGCCGGACATTATCTTTATGCTTTTATTCTTCTTCATGGTCGTCACCGTTATGAGAGATGCTGACAGAAAAGTTTCAGTTACCACACCAAAGGCAACTGAGCTAACTAAATTAGAAAAGAAGTCGCTAGTCAATTATATTTATATTGGTAAGCCTATAGAGAAATTACAAGCATTAGCTGGTACTAAACCAAGAATTCAATTAGGAGATAAATTTGCTGATGTAAAAGATATAGCTCTCTTTTTGGAAAAGCATAGAGTAAAAGTGCCTGAGAGTCAAAGAGGAGGTATTAAGACATCGCTTCGAATTGATAAAGATGTAACCATGGGTATAGTCACAGATGTGAAGACCTCGCTGCGAAAAGCAGGTCAGCTGGCAGTTAATTATTCAGCTAAGCCTAGAGGTTAAAACGATACATAAGTTCTGTTTATATTAAGCACCATTCAGATGTTATCTGGATGGTGCTTTTTTTTTGCGATTATTATCAGAGGCCTATTTAGAAATAAGCATAGTCACACTGTAGAAATAATATTTTGGTAACGCAGTAAGATGTACTGGGAAAAGTAGCAGAGAAAGAATATGCTGGGCGAGATATTTGATAAAAATCCATGACATACAAATTATTAGTGAGCCAGTTTATCTTTTAAAAATTAAGTATCACTGTGTAACAATTCTACTTTAATCAGTAGGGCGGCATGATTTAAATTCTTTAATCGATTAATGACCGCTCCGATAAAGACTTAAATTTTAAGCAT
>ENA-ORXC01001144-ORXC01001144.1-marine-metagenome-genome-assembly--contig:-NODE-1144-length-16348-cov-3.365927_pt1 | contig 16348 bp, 12 predicted proteins | sample MGYA00237865_ERZ511478 | MGnify/ENA metagenome assembly ERZ511478 | reverse complement strand
CCACGCGTATTGTGAGCAGAAAGCCACCACTTCGTGCATTACATTAATCCAGCAATATCCAGATCGAAAGGAATTAGTGGATGAGCTTACTCCTGTAGCAGCAGAAGAATGGAGTCATTTTTCATTGGTCTTACAAGAGATGCGTAAAAGAAACCTCAAACTCGGCCATCAGCGCAGAGATGACTATGTCAATCATTTAATTAGTTTCCAAAGAAAAGGAGGATCTAAGGAAATGCGATTAATCGAGAAATTGCTGACCTTTGCATTGATCGAAGCCAGAAGCTGTGAACGATTCAGATTGTTATCAATCCATATTAATGATCAAAATCTTAAAGAATTTTACAAGGGCTTTATGATATCAGAAGCAGGGCACTACAAAATGTTTTTAAGATTAGCTAAGCTGTATGGAAACGAGAAAGACGTGGAAATGAGGTGGCAAGAATATCTTAACTACGAAGCTGAAATGATTAGTACATTGGAATTGAGAGGAGATAGAATGCATTAATATATTTCTTGGACTCTTTTCCCTTCATAGACCCAGAATTGCTACATGATCCTGAGACTAAATATAAAAAGTCAGCTCATAGGATACATGGAGTCATTACATGCATCAATCCTGATGACATCATTATCCTTCGATTAACTAAACATTGCTATCTCGAGTATGGATCAACTAATTGACTAACTCTAAAATCCCATTATTATCAAGAACGACTTTCGCTTCATTAAAGCCCCTGGCTATAGCTAAATCTCTTATTTCTAACGCTTTATCATAGCTACTATAGGCACTGAGCACAAAAATAGTCCATTCACCTTTAGTCCATTGCTCAATTTTTCCAAGATCATCAATCGAGGCATTTGGAAACCACATGGGATCTTGATACGATGCCAGTTGAACTTTGTAAGTAGCTGTACTACTGGTAAAATTTGCATTGCCAGCAGCATAGTCATCCTTTATATAATAACTGCCTGTCATCATGAGCTCTATATCAGAGGCATTCATCTGATTTCGAGTGATAAAGGCGTCCCTATAGCCCATAGCTTTAACTTGACGTAGAATATCACTAGCTTCTATTTTATTTTCGAAATAACCAAGCTTAATTTTGATAGCGTTTCCAGCATATTGCTTATAAATATTTCCAAAAACTCCTAATCGCCTGAACTGATCTGCACTACCTCTAGAATTAAAAAGGGCAGCTAATTGTATAAAAAAGACTGTTGTCTCTTCGGCGTCTAAAGTTCCAGTATACACAGTAGTGGGTACAAATGTTTCCATAATATTGAGCTTGGCATTATTCTTTGCTGTCACTGATATACCATTATTCTTGACTTTAATTATCCCTGCCTCTTTAGCTCTCTTGTCTTGAAGGTCTTTCAGAGAGACAGCCTTTGGAATTTGGTCTTGAGGTATGACAGGTATGGCATCCTGAGAAAGCCCAGGTATTACAATGGCACAAACTAACATCAAAATGGAAACGATAAAATTCTTCATAATCAAATATTTATACATTATAAAGTATAAAAATATAAAGTTTATTGATTACTGAGTACTTATATATAACATATTTTTATAATATGTTAATTTGCGACAGTTCGAGCTTAGGATTTGCTAATGCCATTGGTTTCAAGCGTCCTTTTCTACCACCTGTAGTGACTCTAAATATTTTGAGATTGCACCTGTGAAAGTAGTTGTTCTCATCAGATTTGAGAATGCCGCCTTACCATTTTCAGTCATTGAAGAAACTTTTTCGATGATTGAATCGTTACCTTTATTCGATCTGATTGTAGAATTAGATTTTGAATAATGAATTTGAAATATGGGGCTGACTGGTATCGACAGGAAAGAATATCGATACGTAAGCATGCCGGAGCAGTGATCAATTACTCCGTACTAAATAATGATCAAAACCACAATTGGCGAAAATAGATTCGCATTAGCTGCCTAATTTAGAATTAGCATAGCTTTTTGCACTGTGTAGGAGATTTTCGATATACCTACTATCAGTGTATAATGACCGCTACGCTTCGCGCTAGCACTCGAAATAGAGACTCTACGCTTCGATAGGGAATCGAATCTTAAGAAGATAAGCTGACGGTTGGTTGCTTGTACACCTGCCAGACGACGAAAATTCAAGAACAAGCTACGCATGTAGAAAGCATATGGGTGCTTTGTCTGGACCCGAGTTCGAATCTCGGCAGCTCCACTAAATACTGAAAGGATTGTAAATGCAAAATTCATATCACATTTACAATCCTTTTTTTAATTGCCAAGCTCTTAAATCGTATTGTGGCATAATTCATTAAACTAAGTGGTACTTCGTCATTAAAGTTAAGTTGCATACTTCCTTATTCCTCTAATTAATTAGGCATGTTCAGAAGTAGTATACAAATTCAGAAGTAAGAGAACTGCTGGGCAAGCATATATGATTTAGGCACTTTTAAGTCAAAATGTGTGCAAATAATCGCGTATAAGTGAATTAGATCAAGTTTCATAAAGGTTCTTTTTTAGCTGTATAAGATCTGTTACCCCATTTATGGCCAAAAACCCTTAAAAACGAGGTAATAATTCAAAAGTAAGCGTATTCAAATCGACTTCAAGTCTGTCAAATAATAGACTAAAGCTGCCCTACAATAAAAGTCTTATTTGCGAATGTCTCATTGGAAGAGCAATGTCAATGTCCCATCAAAAAGTGAGTGTTCTCCTTTAGGTTAAGGGGAAACAAAGAGTTTGAAAAAGAATTTTCGTCGTCAAATGGGATTTATCTATAAATTTGGTTGTCATGATTTTCACTAAGAAGCCCACCAACCAAAGAATAATGTGCTATCGAAATTACCCAGCACTTTGTACTGGGATAGTGATATATTAAACCTAAGGCGTAAATTCTTTTACTTCTGAATATCCCTAATTAGCTATAAGTAATACCAGAAGATTCCATTTACATTTTGCTTAATGCTCTCCTGCAGCGATAAACCGGCGTATTTAGTAGTAATAGGTAGATTAAAGTCTCATGTGGCCAAAACAAGCAAGATATCAGATCTGTCTTCTTAGATAAGTTTAGATCAATTTCCACTTCTAAGCCTTCAAAGATAAATATTACGTCCGAAGATTCTATCGTACATCTTTGATTGCGTTCTCAGTCTTTAGAGCTACGGCTCCTTGTCAAACCGTTTGCCCTACCCGACCACGTAAATTTTCACTGCATTCATCTGGCCCAAGCGCTAATCCATGCTGCCACCCCACTGCTAACTGCTCAGTAACTCTTCACTTTTAGACCTGCTTTTGGATAAGCTTTAAGAAAAACCTCAATAAAACGTAGCTGTATTTCGACTCTTCCTTTACGATTGACTAATAAGAATCTTGTTCATAGCAGATCAAATAATACATGCTGGGCTTTTAACAAAAAAACCTTTTGACGCAGTAAAATCTCTAAATACTTAAATTTATGGTTTCAATACCACATAAAATACTTATTCATTTATCCCATTGGTATGGAGGATTAATAGCTTTAACCTTAAAAGTTATAGAGTACATAACAAACAAAAAAGGGAAATCTTTTTAAAGACTTCCCTTAAGGGTTTATATTGCGTTTAGCTCAGTATGCAATCTACTGTGTGGATAACCAGTAGAACGAAGTATTGAGCCTTGATTTACTCTATGCTATGTTGATAGCTAATTGTTTTTGCCTAATTGATATAATTCCAAAGATCATAACTGAAAGTCCTAAAACCATCAGGCCCCATTGTCCCATAGTAGGAATTGCAGCAACTACTGGAGGCACAGGAAGTAAGTTTAATTGATCTCTTAACTCACCGCCCGGATTATTAGGCGTGTGAAGATTAATATAAAAATTGCCAGCTAGTAGGTCTGCCTCATTAACAGCAGGTACAGCAAATGTGCCACCGAAAGTACCGCTCGTTGCCCCAGTTGGAGGCGCGAGGTTGACTATGACTGGTCCGTTGGCTCCAACTACGCCAGCATGAAAATGGGCTGCGGCTAACCCTGATGAAAGATTAGAATAATTGACAGTGACGGTGATCATATTCGTCATCTCATCGTAGGTACCCGTAACGCTAGCACTACCCATACTCGTCACTGGGGGTACTTCATTAGCTCCTACTGCAGTGGCAGAGACAGTGTACATTTGTCCATACGACAAGGTGGCTATCATAAATATAGCCACAATTGAAATTAAAGATTTGGTTATCATTTGAGATTGGTTTAAAACGACTTACTATTAAATTCGTATTACCTCGAAAGATAATATAAATAATGGAGAATTTAATTACTTCAAAAAAAGTGGGGCACTTTTGTAAGAGCCCCACTTGTAGTTAAAAAGCTTAAGGTGTAGTAAATTATTGGATTGTCATTTTCTTAGTCTGAGTGAAGCCTCCTGCATCTAAACGATAAAAGAATACTCCTGAACTACCGCCAATCTCTTGACGTGTCAGCTCTATTTGGTTCAGACCTTGATTAAAATTATCTGTTCTACTCATCAGTAATTTGCCATCGATATCCATGATTGAGATTGTGGCAGCTCCTGCTTGCGGCAAGTTAAAACCTATCGTGGTCATTTGTCGGAATGGATTTGGCACATTATCCTGCAGATCAAAGCCTGCAAAGTCAACCGATTCCTTAGACTCTATTGCTAAATCTATGTTCACTACATCATACTGCTCGGATACATAAGCCTCCGCGGCAGTCTTATCGCTACTCATAGAAATCATATCTGATAACTGACCATCTTCTTTAGCCGTAATCACCAAAGTAAATAGCGTTTCATCAGAATCAGTAGCTACTTGCTGAGACTCAGCCCAACTGACTGTGGTATATTCAGTATTAAGTACTGCAATATTCGACTGATCAATTTTTAAAGCTCCACCCACAATAGTCTCGATATGAGCATTGGCGGTATTCAAAGTAAATTGAAAGCCAGATACCGCTGAGAACTGATCTGCTCTAACGTCTAATTGATAAGATTGTCCAGATCTGACAGCTACGTCATCTATGACTAAGCTTAAACCTATATCATTTCTCGTATCAGCTCTTAGTCCTACTGAAGCATCAAAATTTACATCTCCAACTTTAATGGCTTTGAAATTCTGCTGCTCCATGGCAGAAGATAATTGAGATATGGTCAATGATTTCTGGACATCTGAAAGTAATTGCGTGTTCACTTCTGCTTGCTCAGGTACTACAATCCATCCATCATTGTTAGAGAATCGGTCACTGACATTAAGAATGATCTTTCTCAATTCTACTAAATCCACCGTAGATATTCGTCCATCATTGTTAATATCCGAAGCTGCTAATTGATAGGGATCTGAAAATGCAGCAAGGTCTAATATATGCTTATATATTAGAACTAAGTCTAAGGTACTAACACCAACAGCATGATCTCCTCCTTCAATACTACCATTTAAGGCGTAATCCAGACCTAAAGGCATATTGTCAAACTCGTATTGCCCTTGCTCATCAGTCATAGCTTGTCTTGGAAATTCAGCTAAGGCTGCATCCGCAATAATCATGGCATCTGTGAACATGTCACCCTGAAGTGTACTGACCTGCCCAGCAATTGATGCTCCAGCATCTGTCTCGGCACATCCACCCAGAATATTAATCTCGTCAAGATCCCAAGCTTGGGCCTCTCCACCATTTCCAATTAGGCAATACGACAATAATTCAAATCTGAATACTGAGGTGCCTGTCACTGTAAAATCTGCTCCGCTAAAGTCAAATGACTCTAAGGTCCAGTCAGTCGTCGTTGGTATGTTTGATTGGTCAAAACTCTGCACACCATCTTTTAAAACACGGACTCCATATCTTGTAGGATAATCATTGGTGCCACTGGCTCCATTAATCCATTCATAAGTCGTAGGTGCTTTCTCAAAAAAGTTGAAGCCAGTAAGCGCTACAGCCTCACCTTCTAAAGCTGACACTGTCACTGAGAATACTGTTGCCAATGAACTTCCAGCCTGATAAGTACAACCAGGATCAGCTGATACACACATAGCGATTGAACCCTCCACTCCTGGAGTACATGAATGCTTATTCTCAGAAGGATTAGCCCTTGAAAGATTATTAGCCGACACGAACCCGCAGGATACACCTGATGGGAAGACCGGTAAGAATTCGGAGTAATCCATATTAGATCTTGACTCTCCTATCGTAGAGTAACACTGATTCACACTGTAGTAAACCAAAGCTTCATTTGTTTCATTACAGTTAGCGTAATGTACAGCAGATGCGCCTTGGAAGAATTCATTGATGACCGGAGAAGGATTACCACTTGTCTGAGGCATGGTAAATGTTAAGAACCGTCCTCCATTATTTGCTCTCTCCGCGACATAAATCAGACCTGCGTCGTGATTGTAAGCTACATCTACAGGGTTACCTAAAAAGGTATTAGCCCCAGCAATAATAATAGACTCACTTCTTGAGATATTGTCATCAACACTGGCTGCTGTCCAATTTCTTATCACGAAGAGCTTACCATCATCAGCTACCGCTCCACTGCCTACATCTGTGAGTATCATTAAGTCATTAGCAACATCATAAGTTATACCATGGGTTCTAACCATACCTTCTACTGTAATTACTTTATTTGGACTTGCTGTCCCTGTAAGAGATAGAAAGTCAGAGAAGACAGCAACATCAGAGGAGTTATCAATGATAGCGAATAAATCACTTCCACCAAACGTGATACCCCAAAGATTAATGGCAGTGGGTAGTGTCTTGTCAAAAGCTAAAGAACTACCTCCTATAGTGTAGACTGAGAATTGATTTGTATTACCATTACCATCATTGGCGTCTTGTGCCACGACGATGGAGTTACCCGAAACGGCTATTTCTCTTCCATTACTGAAGTCTGAGCTTGACGCAGAACCATTAGATGGGTCAACACCATTTGTCAGGCTTGCTGCAACATCATTGTATACACTCAGATTGTTATTTGATCTACTTAGTTGATAAAGCTGATCTTTAGCCTCGTCGTAAAATATACCGTCAGCATCTGAGCCTTGAGCAGGGAAAGTGGATAAGCTCATGTTTCCAGCTGATGAGAAACCATAGACGCCTACAGTACCAGAGTTGTTACTTGATACAAATACTTTCGCATCTACATCCTCATCGACTACAGCATCTTGAAAATATAACTCTCCACTGCAAGCTCCAGTACCACTATGTGGCTGAGCTAAATAAGGGAAACTTCCTCCAAATGCTTTGTCATTAGATTCTACTCCTGTAGTATATGTCAGAACACCTAATAGATCGTCAGTCACTGGACTTGGAGAACTGTTAGGATCATAATCATCATACCATAGACCTACCGCTGCTAATACGACTCCCGCCACAGCTTGTAATTCGATACGTGTTACATCATCTTCTAATCTTCTTCCATTAGGAAAACCATCCATATTTGGTAGGAATTCTAAATTAGCGTTAGTATTAAATGGAGCTACGGTCAAACCAATAGCTGCTGCCTGTACTAAACCTAAAGAACTAAAATTAGGGTCATCTCTTGGTGTTGGAGGTACGGCCATATTAAGCCTTAACATATCTCCACCATTAGGTAAAAAATTGTTAATGAATGGCTTACCAGCTGCAAGTGGGTTTCCATCTTTACCCGTGGCTAACTGGTATGGAATGACATTAGGAACACCTGTATGAAAGATAGGCCATAAATCAACTGATCTAGGCTTTCCAGCTGCAGGTAGAAGGAGTCCGCCGAATACAGCATCGTCAAGCGCAGTCCCATCTAAGGCAGGATCACCCTTGAGCGGAAATAATCCATCACCTCCGTTACTAAAATTAAAGGCACCCAGTGAAGCTTTCTGTACTCTCAATGGTGCGAATGCTGGAACGGCACTGCCGAACTGATCATCATCCATATATAAGGCTAATTCTGGATTGAAGAAATATTCATCCAGTCTTGTATCTGTAATTTCATCATATGGAGTGATCGCATTCCAATAATCTTTATCTCCGATAGCTATGACCGCTTCGTTAGTCAGCGGCATACCGATTCTGGATACTTGTACCCAATCACCACTTACAACTGGAGCATCCTCTTTGCTAATAGTGGTTATAGCTCTTCTGCTGGCAGATGCCCATACACCAATGACATAGTCAGCATCCAAAATATTAGTCGGACTACTTGGAGCACCAGATTTTAACAAGGTAGATATTGGAACTTGTATAGCTAATGCACTGACATTGTAACAAGCAACACCATCTCGAGGTGCACCGTTTTGTCTGGGCGCATCACCTAAATCAAATATGCCGCCTAGATCCACAAAGAATGGATCATCAGTAGGGCCAGCGAATACAGTTTCTCCTGTTGAGGAAGTAGTGATGCCATTTTGAAACAACGCATCATACGTAGTGTCTAAGCCTGCAGCTCCTTCAATTGATCTTGGGCCTATATTATTAGGTGGTACATATCCATCAGTTACAATAGTCTCAAAGCTATTACCGCCGTCTACACTTCTTTCTAAGGTATATGAGGCTTTTTGGTTTTGCTTACCAAGTCTGATATAGAAGAATGTCGTTGGGTCTTCGTTGACAATATCAAATGTGAAACGATATATAATCTCATCTCCTGCGACAGCAGCATCATTATCGACATGTATCTCATATCGTATGTTTTGGCCGAAAGTATAATAGTTAGGTCCACCCTGTGGTAATTGTAGGGGGACGTAAGTCGCAATAATCGAGATCATATCTGGATTATCAGGACTTCTGAAGGCGTATAAATCTACATTATCTGCTAATGGATCATCAGCGATAAGTGGTGCTTCTCTATGACTCGAAGCGAAAATAGATGAAATAACAAATAAACAAGCGAAAGCCGTCAGAGCTCGCTGTATTATACTTGATAAGTTTTTCATATTAAGAGTTTAATTTTATTCGATTTGGTGGTTATTATTGAGTATTTCTTATCCTGATTAGTCTGTCTCTGTGCCTCTCCATGGCATAGCCAGATAAGGAAAACTTCCGGAAAATGGAGCGTCGTTAGTCTCTACTCCAGTAGTATAGGTCAAAACTCCTAAAAGATCATTCGTCACAGGGCTTGGCGAGCTATTAGGATCAAAATCATCATACCATAGACCTACCGCTGCCAGGACAACGCCTGCGACTGCTTGCAGTTCTATTCTCGTCACATCATCCTCTAATCTTCTACCATTAGGAAAACCATCCATATTAGGTATAAACTCAAGGTCTGCTGTTGTATTAAATGGAGCTACTGTGAGCCCTATAGCTGCAGCTTGTATCAGACCTAAAGAGCTAAAATTAGCGTCGTCTCTTGGAGTGACTGGCACTGCCATATTAAGTCTCAACATGTCACCTCCATTTGGCAAGAAATTATTGACAAAAGGCTTACCTGCTGCTAATGGATTGCCCTCTTTTCCAGTCGCTAATTGATAAGGTATTACGTTAGGTACTCCTGTATGAAATGCTGGCCATAAGTCCACTGATCTGGGCTTACCAGCACCTGGTAGTAATAATGTACCAAATACGGCATCATCCAGTGCAGTCCCTGCTAATGCAGGATCTCCTTTCAATCCGAACAAACCATCTGCTCCATTGCTAAAGTCGAAAGCACCTAAAGACGCAGTTTGCACTCTCAAAGGCGCAAAAGCCGGTACTGCTCCACCAAACTGATCATCATCCATATATAAGGCTAACTCAGGATTGTAGAAGTACTCATCGAAAGTGGTATCGGTAATTTCGTCATAAGGGGTGATTTGATTCCAATAATCTTTTTCTCCTATTGGTATGACAACCTCATTAGTCAGTGGCATTCCCAATCTTGAAACTTGGACCCAATCACCTGAATAGCTGATGTCGTCACCAGCATTAATCGTTGTGATAGCAGGCCGACTTGCGGATGCCCATACACCAATCACATAATCAGCGTCTAGAATACTGCTGGGCTGAGCAGCTGCTCCGTCCTTTAATAAGGTCGCAATAGGGATTTGCAGTGCTATAGAATGTACATTATACTTAGCCAATGCATCTCTGACCTGTCCTCCCTGTCTTGGAGAGTCACCTAAATCAAATATGGCTCCTAAATCCACATAAAATGGATCATCTGTAGGACCAGCAAACACACGCTCTCCAGTAGAAGCTGTCGTGATGGCATTATTAAACAGTGTAGAGTAAGGCGTATTTAAGCCAGCTGCACTTTCTATAGATCTTGGACCAATATTGTTTGGTGGGACTACACCATCTTGGACGATTGTCTGGTAAGATGCACCTCCATCTATACTACGTTCAAGTACATAAGTAGTTTTTATATTTTGTTGACCTAATCTAATATTGAAAAAGGTGGTAGGATCCTCGTTCTCACGAGTAAAAGTCATGCGGTACACGATCTCATCACCATGCGTACCTGCATCATTATCAATATGAATTTCATACCTGACATTCTCACCGAAAGTGTAGTAATTTGGTCCTCCATGAGGGACTTCGCCAGGAATATAATTAGCTATGATAGTGATTGTGTTTGGATTGTCGGGACTTCTAAATGCATATAGATCCGTATTATCCGCAAGGGGATCATTAGAGATGAGGGGCGCTTCTCTGTGGCTGGATCCGAATGTCACATGTGACAACATCATCAATAGAGCTAAGCAGGTCATCAACAGTGTATGCTTCATAAGATTGAGCTGTTTTATACTTTGATACATATTTAAAAAATATTTTAATGGACCGTCTTCTATGATCTGACTATTCATATAGTAGATATTAAAGGTGATCTGAATGAAATTTCTGGATTTGAACGAAGGTTTAGTAAATCTCCTTCGAAGTAAACTGGATTTGGCTTAGCAAATAAGTTATAAATATACTCGAATAAGCAGGACATTCTTCGGAGAGAAAAGTAAGTAAAAGAGTAGTAAACCTTTATAAGCATTAGCAAACTTTATTAATTATAGTCGGCCAGTGAGATTCGAGAAATTCTTGACGGGGGTGAAGGTAATACTTTTTTTGAGAATTCATATTATAATAAATCAATATGTGAAGGCCTTTATCCTTATTGACTACCTCCATAGATAAATAAAAGTGTCCCTCTGCAAGCAGAGGGACGGTGTCAAGAACATCACTCTCACATGACATCCCATATTTTTAAGAGTTAGATATGCGATACTATGTACGTAGCTGTACATACGATTGGATTGCTATGAGTTAGATATTCTTTCAGAATATATTTCGAAAATGGATAGCCATTAACTCAGTCAAACTTAGAAATCGGGTCATTGAAGAAACATGTAAACAAAAAAATGTCAGGTACGGCTGGCTATTAACATGATCTCTATGCACTTGAAATAAGCATATGAGAAATTTCGATAGTTCCTTTCAATGATAAAATATTACTCATTGTCTGCAGACAGAGCTTAATATTTCGTATGATTGATAAGCTCAAGAGTGCATGTTTACCTCAGCATTGTAAAATATTTCAGCTATGATATCAGACTTAACTTCTTTTCGTCTGCGAAAGCAGTATCCCGTGCTCTGGGGTCAGATGGATGCTGCTAACCATGTCAACAATGTAGAATATATGCGCTGGGCAGAATCGGCCAGAATCTATTACTTTGAGAAAATGGGCATGGATATCTCATTTGGTGGATTCGAGGCAGGCCCTATCTTAGCTTGGCAAGATTGTAAATACATTTTTCCGATTACCTATCCTGATACAGTAACCGTCGGTATAAAAGCCACTGAGATTAAGACTGATCGATTTAGTATGCAGTGTGCCATATTTTCAGACCGCCACCACAGATTAGCTGCTATTTCGGAACAAAGCATAATGCCCTACGATTATCAGAGATTGAAGAAGATTCCATTGCCACATTCATGGGTTCAGCAGATCCGGCTAATTGAAGGAATCTGACTCTCACATTCTCCTAATTCCACCATAGAGAATTTATCATCGGAAAATGCAACTCATCACAATTTTGCAAGAATTCTGAAATACATACTATGTTAATACCAGATCCGAGTTTCAAATAATGGCGGTTTATGTATCCCTAATACGCCTGCTATTTGATCTATCTTATCATTCAGTATGCTACATAGCTTAATTTTAAATTCACTCTGAGTAATCAGAAGATACCGACTAATAGGCATGGATGCACAGTTGAATATTGATAGTAGAGATTCTGGCCTGTCTTTAATAGAACGTCGAGTATCACTTTCAGTTTTGCTTCGCTACATCATAAAATGTTAATAATTCTAAAGAGGTGTACTGGAGGGCTTTCTCATGGGTCGCGGCTAAATTGACCGGAGGAGCTACTCCAGCTTCTACTGCTTCGAGCCAGCGCGAAATACACAGGCACCAACCGTCTCCTGCTTTTAGTCCGGGAAAGCTATACTCTGGTCTGGGAGTTATTAGGTCATTTCCCTGTGTTTTACTGTAATCCAGAAAGTCCTGGGTCACTATGGCGCAGATTATATGGGTGCCGTGATCCTCTGCTCCGGTAAGGCATACTCCATTTCTATAAAATCCAGTTAATGGGTCTACGCAACAAGACATTAATGGGTCTCCATATACATTTTTAGCTTCCATGCTCATTTTTTCTTTTGACGGGACTTGACAGTCTTGAATACTTTGTGCGCGTGGCGCGACACATTGCAGCATTAACATCATGATAATAGGCCATTTTAATCGATACATTCTATTTATTTTTAAAGTCTTATTCACCAACGAGACATGGATTCACCTCCGTATGTTCATCCTATTCTATCGCGGCGAGCAGCTTCTGCACAAATCCATCAATCGCTTTTCTATCTATCCATCTCACTACAGCCACTATGTCGTGTGTCGGATCTACATAAACCATATTCGTCCCTGCTCCAAAGTGGGCGAAGGCTGTTGTAGGAGCCGATTCAATAAGTTCTTGATCTGTATTCAAAAACCAATTCATGAATCCATAGGTCTTACTTACGCCTGGCGTCATCGCCATGCTCACCCACTCTTCCGACAGGATCTGCTGACCAGCCCAGCGACCGCGGTTCAATGTGAGGTATCCAAGGCGAGCTTGGTCATATGCATTAATAAACATGCCTCCTCCCCAGTGGCCTCCCCCGCTTACGACTTGTACAGGCAATCCATCCAGCAGTATCCATGAATTTTCATAGCCATGCCATCTCCATGATTGAGAAGCATGTATTTTATCCATGAATTCATCTTTCAGCACTTGGGGCAGCGGTTTACGCCAAACATTTTGTATAGCCAGCGCTAATAGATTGACTCGTGTATCGTTATATTCATACACAGTGCCAGGCTCGGGTCGTTCTTGTGTCAACCATAGGTCAGCGTCCTTGTCTGGCCTATCAGCCCAATCAGGCTTGCCCCAAAGGGTACCCTGCCAGCTACTGGTCTGACGCAGCAGATGATCCCAAGTAATGTGGCGGTTGTGCTCGGAGATGAAAGGTTCGAATAGATCATTGCTATATAAGCCATCAGCTTTATTTAATAATGGTAGTGGATTATAGAAACTGATCGGCGCCATGTATGGGCCCACTTTATCATATACATTAGCTATCATACCTCGATCGTAGGCGATGCCGACGACTGAGGATAAAAATGTCTTGCTAACGCTATGCGTCATGTCCACTCTTGCTGGCTCGCCCCAGCTGGCCACGATCTTACCATTTTTTATAATTAATCCCGTGGGCTCACCACGTTCTTTAAGAGGACCAATTGGATAGCCAAACGGTTCTTTGCCAAAACCCATATAGTGAGCCACTTCCATATTTCTCGGCTTAGTTGATTCATTTGCTTGCGCAAAGCTGATAGCTGCATTGAGTAAAGTTTGATTCATACCCTGGGAAGCTGAGCTTGATTCCTCCCACTCATTTAGAGGCGGAAAATATCGATCAGTCTGAGCTATGCAGTCTGCAATAATAAATAAAAACATCACTTGCAGTAAGAGGTTCGGTATTAGTATCAGATTCATATAAATTATATTGTGCCTCCAGATTTGACACATGAAAGGTAGCTCAATAAATTTTAAAATTTTGCGATTAGTTAGTAAGCTTGATACCAATTGTATATGACATCGTAATGGTAGCCATCGCATAAATCGAGATGCTTATCTTAAAATCCTGTGTAAATACTTTCGCTGAAAATCGCACTTAAGTTTACTATATCTGTGAAATGGTAAGTTATTTTATAGTGTATCAGTATTAAATATTAATTATATGAAATAGATATAACATGAATTAATCTGAAGCCTAATCATATGAGAATACCCCTAAATGATGCGGCGTCATTTAGGGGCATATATATCACAGAGACTCGATAAATCTTGACAGAGTGCTATTCTTTCATCTGATGTATATGCTGCTGCAATAGATCCAATTGTCGTTGCACTTCTTGGAGAGTGGCAGAAAGCGATTTGTTCTCTTTTTCCAAAGCTTGGATTGCCACAAGCGCTACACCGCTAAGATCTGTAATATTAATCGTCTTATCGTTTTTTCCTAAACCAAACGCAGCGTGAAAGTCTTCTGCTACAGGACCTATATGTCTTTGGTTAGGATGATTAATATAGTTCCACTTCTGGATGTTCATCTTACTAACTTTATCCAGCACTATGAAGGGATCTATATCATCAAAATCCTGTTTGCTGGCTCTGGCAGAAGTTATAGAATTGCCGCCAGTAACTTCTAAAGTTCCATTGACAATCATTTCTCTATTCAAAAAATCTCCGTAAATAAGCGGCTCGTTTGTCTTAGCATTATGAATGTATAGCTTGTTATTGATGGTTGTAAAGCCAGTGGGTCCTGAGTCTATTCCAATTAAGACGTTATTGACACCTCCCGTAGTGCTCCCAGAATTGTGGCCTACAAAGGTATTACCCGTACCTCCACTGAAAAATCCAGCTGAATATCCTATAAGTGTATTTTTATTGCTATCAGCACCAAATTCGCCTGCTTTGGAACCAAGACAAGTATTTTCATTACCTGTTCTATTTCCATCCCCGGCTCTATTACCTATCATAGTATTATGGTCTCCTTCAATGTTTCTTCTTCCACTTGAATGCCCAAAATTTGAATTTGCGAATCCAACCTTATTAAATGCGCCAGAGCTACTACCAAAAAATGCATTTGCTGCTCCAGTCGTATTCGCTTTACCTGCAGCAGAGCCAAAGAAAGAATTTACTGAAGCAGTATTCAAACGGCCAGCCTCATAGCCAAAAAAAGCATTATTAAGGCCATTAACATTCGTATAGCCTGCAAATGCACCAAAGAAACTATTTCCGCTTACTTGGTTGAGTTCACCAGCATAAGCACCAAAAATGCTATTATCGTTAGCTGTTGTAATTTGTTTTCCAGCATCTTTTCCAAAGATACTGTTTCTTATACCACTCGTAATTTTGGTACCAGTTGTTCTACCAAATAAACTATTATCATAACCTGAGGTCATACTCGCACCAGCTATACTACCTGTATAGGTATTTGTGTTGTTACAAGTGACGCATTGCGCATTTGCCTGTATACTATAGTAGGTGATAAATAAGCTAATGCTCATAAGTGTGTAATATAAATTCATAATGTTATAATTTTTTTTTATAAAATTGCTACATCTTTAAACAGCAGAATATTATCATATATCGACTCAAATCTAAAGTCTAGTTAATTACAAATTGGAGCTAATGAGGGAGCGGTAGCATAAAGGCTGTGAACGGTATAAATCTAAGTCTAATCGGTTAATTCGTATGTTGAGTAAAAGGTATTATCCTTCTATTAAATTGACATGTTGAAATTAGTTGTTCACAATAACTATTAATAATTCTTATTGTCAACAGCTTGCAGATGAAGTCGTTGCTTCAAATTAAAAGGATTTTTAAAAGACATTATGTTATCGGATAAGAAGGATGAAAGTCATTAATTATATATCAGCATACATTTAGGATTTCCTGCTGGTCTGATCATTACGAATCAACTGAAATCAATATTATCTGTTCCCGCAATTGAGTCACTGAATCAAGATCATTTGATGACACAGATAAGTATTGCATAAGTTATTGCAGTACCATCTGGGCAGACTGCTTGTAGCGTCCGAGCACCTATGATTACCCTAAATGAGAGTTTAATTCGCTTGAGGTAATTAAATCATGGCGTAACGTAAATAATTAGGGTATGCACGAATTAAAATATACTTGCAGTAAATTTCAGGCGCAATATCCAAATTCAGATGTCAATAGATCGTTGATATATACATTTGACTATCATCACTATACTTTCTCATTAATTAGGGGTATTCAGTAGTAGAGCATAAACACATTTTTTAGATGCAAAGCTTACTTGCACTCGCCGTGCGGGCCTTACTGCCCACCCGTACTC
>ENA-ORXC01001142-ORXC01001142.1-marine-metagenome-genome-assembly--contig:-NODE-1142-length-16366-cov-5.738474_pt1 | contig 16366 bp, 9 predicted proteins | sample MGYA00237865_ERZ511478 | MGnify/ENA metagenome assembly ERZ511478 | reverse complement strand
AGCTGCAGTTTCCTCAAAAGATAGTTGTGCAGCGCTGCTACTCTTTCTGGAGGAAGTAGCATTAAAAATAAGGGAAGACTTCCCTAGTGGATACCCAATCTCCCTAAAACTGCTGCGTAGCAATTGCTGAGAGAAGTTATCAAAATATGCAATCTCACAATCCTCTAAATTCTCGATAAGTAAACTCGCGATGTCTATGAATGATGGCGCTTTTCTAAGTGCTTTATTTGTAATTCCATAAGTGAATTCTTGATCTGGAGATAGTACTTGAAGCGGTTTGATAAGACTTTCATGATAGTACAGCTCCTCTTCATCATCAAAAACGACCACAGAAAATGCAATAGCGCTCGCTATTTTTAAATTATTGCTGTTAGTTTGTACATCTAAGAAGGCTCTTCTCAATATATTGAAGTATAGGATAAAATCCAAAATTATGAATAATTTCCTATCTTTGAAAATAAAAAAACGGCTATTATAGATTCATATAACACTAAGCAACGTGAGGCCATCACTTTTGATGGTAAACACTTACTACTACTTGCAGGAGCAGGTACTGGTAAAACCAAGACTATTGTAGGTAGAGCAGAGTATCTTATTCAATCTGGCGTACGTCCAGAGAAGATACAGATCCTCACATTTACAAAAAGAGCTGCAAGCGAGATTGTAGAGCGTGTAAAAGCAGGCTTACCTGCTGGTACAAGCGGTGCAATTAATGGGAGCACCTTCCATAGCTGGTGTAACCAGCTTATTGTAAAGTTTCCTAATCTTTTTGGTGCGGCAAGTTTTACGGTAATTGACCCAGATGATCAGTTAAGTTTGATGAAAATGGCTTGCGGAAATGCCAGTGAGGAATATGGCAAAGTAAGAATCAAACCGCAGCAAATTCTCGATATATTTTCCTTTGCGCGTAACACGAGAAGTAACCTCACAGATACCATACGTAAGTTGCTCTATAAGGGAAAGGATGACCCTCAAGTGGCTGAAGACATTGCAACGTTGCGACCACAACTAGAGCATCTTATTAAAGAGTACCAGCTACAAAAGAAGAGACAGCAGTACCTAGATTATGACGATTTACTGCTTGTTATAGCAAATAGGCTGAATAAAGATGAGAAAGCAAGAGAGATTCTGGCTTCCTCCTACGAGCATATTTTGATAGATGAGATGCAGGATACAAATCCGCTGCAATGGTATTTATTAAAGCCTTTTGAGCATATCTGTCATCTGTTTTGTGTAGGAGATGATGCACAGTCTATTTACAGTTTCCGTGGCGCAGATTTTAAGAATGTTCACTTATTTAAAGAACGTGTGGCAGATGCTACGGTAAAAGTACTAGATAAGAATTACCGCTCTACACAGGAGATTCTTGATATCTCAAACTGGTTACTAGAAAAATCACCTGTACCGTATAATAAAAAACTGATCTCAAGCAGAGGGCCAGGAAAAGTGCCCGTGATTTTGAATGTGAATAACCAATTTGAAGAAGCAAATTATATAGCCAATAAAATCTTAGAAGCCTTTTCTAGTGGCGGAAGCTCATTTTCTGACTTTCTAATTCTAAGCAGATCGCAATATTATACAAGACCACTGCAAGCAGTGTTTCTTCAAAAGAAGATTCCTTATCAAACTTTTGGCGGACGGAAGTTTCTTGAAGCTGCTCACATAAAAGATTTAGTAGCGGTATTGAGAGTAATTAACAATCCGCTCGATGAGATTGCATGGATTCGCTTTTTTACTTTTATTCATGGTATTGGCGCTGTAAAGGCAACCTCTTATATGACTGAGGTGATGCAAATCGCTCCAGAAGATATAAGGCCAGATACCTTTACCTCCATCATCTCTGGAACCGAAGGAGAAAAAGTATCTAAGTTTTACAAAACTGTCTTTGATAATAAAGGAAATGTAAAGCAAGCAATCAAGGAACTGTACAGCGCTATGGAGTTTGATCTTGCTATGAAGTACAGCAAAGACTGGACAGAAAAGCGCAAAGGAGATTTTCCTGTACTAGAAATGCTTTCTGAAAACTATGCGACGCTTGGTGCTTTTATCTCAGAAGGGATTCTAGATAATGCTGCACATGTTTCAGGTCAAAACACCTTAGAAGGCAGTAAATTAACTACCACAGATCATCAGGATCACGTCACCATCTCTACCGTACACTCGGCTAAGGGTCTTGAAGCAGACGTTTGTTTTGTGCTTAATGTATCCCCTAAGTCCTACCCTTCCTCCTACAGTCTAGGGAATCTAGATGAAGTAGAAGAAGATAGACGTGTATTATATGTGGCGCTCACTAGAGCTAGAAATGAACTCATTATCACAAGAACGACAGATTCTATCAATGCTTTTCACCACAAAACAGATACACAAGAAGATCAAGGAGAACATAGCGCCTACTTTCTAGAGGAGCTCCCAGATCATCTTGCTACTCAGACTTCCCCAACATCTACATTTACTGCCTATAAAGATGCCGCAGTAAAGAATGATATTGATTTAGATTTGGGTATGGATTTTAGTTAATCTCATCTTTTCCATACCCTACGGTTACCTTACCCATCCTTTTCTCAAGAGGATGGTTTTTCTATCTAATAAACTTCAACAATCAACTCCAAGTAATAGTAGTGATTACATTGCTATGGTGTTCTTTCAGGAGATTACTTATACTTGTTTTTGTCACGCTTTCGCGAAAGCTATATTAATTATACTTTTTTTAACTTCGATTGGTTCGGTTTGTTCCGAACTAACGGTTAATTTTGACGCATATTTGAAACACATCATTTTCTTCAATAGAGTGATGGGGATAAATTAAGGAAATGACAGACACTAATTGTAAAGATAAAATGTCACTTGTTGAAAAACTAGGTGTACATATTGAAAAACGAGAGCAACTTGCTCCAGTAGCGGCTCGCATATTATCATATACGATTCTTACTGGAAAGAAAGGAAGCACCTTTGAAGACATGGTGAACATACTGTGTGCTAGTAAGAGTACGATCTCGACACATCTCAATCACTTGCAAGATCTTAATAAGATAGAGTATTTTACAAAAACTGGAGATCGTAAAAAATATTTTGTTATAAATAAAGACATGATAGTACATCATGTAGATAATCTTATGAATGAGTGGAAAGAGGTACGCGCATTGCATGAAGAAATTAGAACCTATAAAGAAGCTATAAATAGTCATAGTACGAGTGATGATGGAGAAAATTTTGATTTAAAATTTCACAATGATTACATCAAATTTTTAGATGAAGCCACTGCTTCTATAGAAATACTTAGAACAACATTAACAGATGCCAAATTTGAAATTTAAAGTACCATGAAAAAATATACCTTATTCACTCTAATTACCCTTGTGACCCTACTTATTACAATAAGCTGTGGAGATCATCAAAAAGATACCGCCGCAACAGCACAAGAGGCTCCTCCTGCCACATTTCCAGTAGTACAGTTACAGCCTAAAACTGTAACCGCATATCAAGAATACCCTACAAGCATAGAAGGAATAGTAAATAGCGCTGTAAGAGCAAAGACATCTGGATATATACAACAAGTGCTTGTAGACGAAGGTCAAAAAGTACGTAAGGGTCAAGTATTATTTAGACTAGAAACGCAATCATTAAATCAAGATGCTAGCGCAGCAAAAGCAAGAGTAAACGTCGCTCAAGTAGAAATTGACAAGTTAACGCCGCTAGTGGAGAAGAATATAATAAGTGCTGTGCAACTAGAAACTGCAAGAGCAAATCTTGCACAAGCAAAAGCAAATTATAGTAGCATCTCTGCAAATATAGGGTACGCTACCATTAAAAGTCCTGTAGACGGTTTTGTAGGTGCCATTACCTATAGAGAAGGTTCACTAGTAAGTCCTGCAGATCCTCAACCGCTTACTACTGTAAGTGATATAAGTAAGGTTTATGCTTTTTTTAGCCTTAATGAGAAGCAGTATTTAGACTTTTTACAACAAGCAGAAGGAAAAAATCTTGCCGAAAAACTAGCTAATTTTTCTCAGGTACGTCTAGTGCTTGCAAATGGAACAACCTATTCTGAGAAAGGAACCATACAGACTAGTACAGGTCAAATCGATCAACGTACAGGTACCGTAAGCATTAGAGCAATTTTTGATAACCCTAATCAGTTACTTACAAATGGTAATAGTGGTAACATTCAAATACCTACTATATATGAAGATGCTATTGTTATTCCTCAAGAAGCTACTTATGAACAACAAGGAAATATCATGTTCTTTAAAGTTGATAAAGAAAATAAAGTGGCAACTTCAATACTTAAAGTAAAGGCTACCATAGACAATTTATATGTTGTAAAATCAGGTATCAGTCTTGAAGATACTATTATCGTTTCTGGCGTAGGAAAATTAAAAAGTGGAATGACTATCTCACCTCAAAAAGTTTCGTTTGAAGAATCCATTAAGCCCATAGCGACACTATTTAAGAACTAGGTTACCCTAAAAAACACAAGACATGTTAAAAACATTCATTGAAAGACCTGTGCTTTCAACGGTAATTTCTATTATCATAGTGGTACTAGGTGCCATAAGCATCACTAGCTTACCCATAGAAGAATATCCAGATATTGCACCACCTACTATAAAAGTACTTGCGTCTTATCCAGGAGCAAATGCAGAAACGGTTCTAGAAAGTGTAATCATACCTATTGAAGAGCAAATTAATGGTGTAGAAGGGATGACATACATCACCTCTACTGCTTCAAACAATGGTACTGCTGAGATTACCGTATATTTTAACCAAGAAATTAATGCAGATATTGCGGCGGTAAACGTGCAAAACCGCGTTTCTAGAGCTACGCCGCTACTTCCACAAGAAGTGGTACAAACTGGTGTTACTACACAGAAACAAGAGACAAGTGCCTTAATGTTTATCTCCATGTATTCTGAGAGTGAGGACTATGATGCTACATTCATCCAGAACTATTTAAAAATAAACGTGATTCCAGCGATGCAGCGTATAAGCGGTGTGGGTGATGTGAGTTTATTTTCTCAGCAAGACTATGCTATGCGTATTTGGTTAAAGCCAGAGAAGCTTGCTTCTTATGGATTAATTCCGTCAGATATTCAGGCGGTATTACAAGAACAAAACTTGGAAGCAGCAGCGGGCTCGCTAGGAGAAAATAATGGAGAGGCTTTCTCATATACATTAACCTATAGTGGTCGTTTTAAAGAACAACAACAGTATGGTGATATTATTATCAAGGCATTAGGGAATGGACAGTTTTTACGTCTAGATGATGTAGCAACAATTGAACTAGATGCACAATCTTATGCCTCAAATGCTGAAAGCCTAGGGAATCCTGCCGTATTTATGGGGATTTTTCAAACTAAAGGATCTAATGCAAGAGAGATTATTGAAAATATTAAAGTAACCCTTGAATCTGTAAAAAAAGACTTGCCAGAAGGATTAGGAGTTTTTGTTCCTTATGACACCAGTTTATTCCTCAATGCGTCTATAGAAAAGGTACTTACCACATTATTGGAAGCGTTTATATTAGTTTTCTTAGTAGTATTTCTATTCTTACAAGATTTTAGATCTACACTTATCCCCGCGATTGCGGTACCTGTTTCTATTATTGGTACGTTTTTCTTTTTGAGTGTCTTTGGATATTCTATCAACTTACTTACACTATTTGCACTCGTGCTTGCCATAGGTATTGTGGTAGATGATGCGATTGTTGTAGTTGAGGCTGTGCATGCTAAGATGGATGAGGGAGAAAAAGATCCTAAAAAAGCTACCCTTACTGCTATGAATGAAATCTCTGGGGCAATTATATCAATTACCTTAGTAATGGCTGCTGTATTTATCCCAGTTACATTTGTTACAGGACCTACAGGCGTATTTTATGAGCAATTTGGGGTTACGCTCATTATTTCAATTCTTATTTCGGCGGTAAATGCATTGACACTCAGTCCAGCCTTATGTGCGCTACTTTTAAAATCTCACAAAGATGATGAGGAACTTAAAGGTAAAGGACCTTTACAACGTTTTTATACCTTATTTAATAGGGGTTTTAATGCTACAGTAACTAGATACGGACATTCTCTATCTTTCTTATATAGAAAAAAATGGATGCCAGTGTTATTATTAGTAGTTGCTATCGTTGGTATTGTGTGGGCTTCAAACACGACTCCTACAGGTTTTGTACCTAATGAAGATAGAGGGATCATCTTTGCAAACATTGAACTACCTGCGGGATCATCACTAGATAGAACAAATGCTGTTACCACAGATTTATATGATCGTATAAATGGTATTGACGGTGTTATTGCTGTAAATTTTATTAAAGGTAGAAGTTTATTGAATGGTGCAGGAAGTAATTACGGCTTTGGAATTATAAAACTAGCAAATTGGGATGAGCGTGAAGATCCTTCACTATCTGCTACTGCGATCACGGGTAAACTTTTTGGGCTTGTAGCAAATGTTCCTGAAGCTAAAATTATCTTCTTCTCTCCTCCTAGTATTCGAGGCTTTGGTAACTCATCTGGTTTTGAAGTAAACTTGCTAGATAAGTTTGGAGGAGAATTTAAAGACTTAGATAAAGCAAATAAAGAATTTGCTGCAGCATTGTCATCGCACCCAGAAATCAAATATGCCCAGTCTTCTTTTAACACAGCATATCCACAATACGAGATGGAAATAAATGTACCTCTTGCAAAGGAAAAAGGAGTACCTATTAATAGTATCTTCTCCACCTTACAAGGATATATAGGAGGTATTTATGCATCAGACTTTTCAAAATTTGGAAAGCAGTTTAGAGTTTATATTCAGGCATTACCGGATGATAGAGCTGGTGTTGAGGATTTAAATAGTATGTATGTAAAAACATACTCTGGAGAGATGACTCCTATCACGCAGTTTGTAACCCTAGAGCGTGTATATGGACCGCAATCTGTCACTCGTTTTAATCTCTTTAATTCTACTTCTATCACGGGTGCTACTAATGAAGGTTTTAGTACTGGAGACGCTATTAGAATTATAGATGAAGAAGCTGCAAAGCTACCTAATAACTATACTGTCGCATATTCTGGTCTTACGAGAGAAGAGGTAAATGCAGGAAATCAGACCGCATTCATATTTGGTTTGAGTATTCTATTTGTATACTTCTTATTAAGTGCCCAGTATGAAAGTTACTTATTACCATTTGCGGTGATACTTTCATTACCATTTGGAGTTTTTGGGGCTTACATAAGTACAAAATTGCTTGGCCTAGAAAATAATATCTATTTCCAGATTGCTTTAATTATGCTTATAGGGCTACTCGCCAAGAATGCTATTCTTATTGTAGAATTTGCGCTTGCTAGGCGTAAAAACGGAGAGGACATCGTGAGTGCCGCCATAAACGGTGCAAAATCTCGACTAAGACCTATCTTAATGACATCCTTTGCCTTTATTTTAGGATTGATGCCATTGGTACTTGCCAAAGGTGTAGGGTCTGAAGGTAACAACTCTATAGGTACAGGAGCCGTAGGTGGGATGCTCATAGGGACCCTAATAGGTGTATTTGTTATCCCTGTCTTATTTATATTATTTCAGTGGTTACAAGAACGCATTTCTAGTAAACCAGCAGTACAAACTATTGAAACACAAGAATAATGAAATCACCCATCACCTATAAAAATATAAGTAAACCTATACTCTTGTTATTGGCCGCAGTTGTACTACAAAGTTGCTTTGTAGCGCAAGACTATGTACAACCAGATCTTACTGCAGAAACAGAGGCTCTCTTTAGAACAGACAATCTGCCTACAGATAGTATTTCTATAGCAACCGTGTCTTGGAAAAAATTATTTACAGACGAGCAATTGCAGTCTTATATTCAAGAAGGACTTGAAAATAATATGGATGTGCGTATCGCTATACAACAGATGACCGCAGCATACGCTTACGCGAAACAAGGAAAAGCTGGTTATTTACCTACTGTTAATGTGGGAGCAAATTTTACACATCAAGTACTCTCTGAAAACACGCAGTTTGGTCAGTTTCTTACCGATAGAGCTACAGATCAATTTGATATTACGGCAAATCTTTCTTGGGAGGCAGACGTTTGGGGAAAAATAAGAAGTAACCAGAGAGCTACGCAAGCAGCATATTTAAAAAGTGTAGCAGGTCACCAAACCATAAAAACACAACTTGTTGCAAGTATTACAAACACCTATTATAGCCTACTTGCCATAGATGCTCAGATAGCAATCACTCAAGAAACTATCGCTACAAGAGAGCGCAGTGTAGCAACTATAAAAGCGTTAAAAGATGCTGGACAGGTTACACAGGTTGCTGTAGATCAAAACATCGCACAGTATAACAATGCAAAGGCCTTACGAGTAGATCTTGAGACAGCACTTTTTAAAACAGAAAATGTCCTTAGTATTTTACTGGGTAAACCTGGACAGCGTTTTAAGAGAAGTACCTTAGACATGCAAATACTTGATAAAGAATTAACACTAGGAATACCAGCTTCTTTATTAACAAACAGACCAGATGTAATGGCAGCCGAGTTTGATCTTATACAGTCTTTTGAACTTACTAATATTGCAAAAAGCAACTTATACCCTTCGCTGCGATTAACAGCAGCGGGAGGTTTTCAAAGTCTTGAGATTGATAAGCTTCTAAGTGCAAATTCACTCTTTGCTACCATTATAGGTGGATTAACACAACCACTTCTCAATCAGAGAAAGTTAAAGACGCAGCGCGAGGTAGCTATTGCTCAACAGGAACAGAGCTTGCTAGCATTTAAAAAGACATTGCTCGTAGCAGGAACCGAAGTATCAAATGCCTTATTTGAGTATGAAGCAGAGACTAAAAAGTTTCAATTTATTAATAATGAAGTAACAGCGCTACGCGCGGCCGAGGCCAACTCTGAAGAACTCTTAAAAAATGGGTATGCGACCTATCTAGATTTACTCACTGCGAGACAAAGCGCCTTAAATGCAGAGCTTAATATTATCGAAAGTAAACTACAACAGCTTGTATCTATTGTTGATTTATATAAGGCCCTAGGTGGTGGATGGAGATAGTAGCCTCATAAAAGCAAAGTAAACCTCGATAGCAATGTGTATAAAGTGCTCTTAGTCTATAAAAGGGTTCAGGTAGAAACCTACCTCAACCCTTTTATTATTGCTCATTTTTATAAACGCTAGAAAAGTAATGTATATAAAAGTAGTTACATTACATGTTCATTAAAAATAGTTTCTAGTATAAGTGCTGGATCTTCACATACACCAGGATGTGTTTTTGAACTTTGTATGATCGAGCTTCTACAAGCAGTTAACCATCTAAACCTGTCTGAAAGTTCCATAGCGCCTATGCGCCCTCCATCTGGAGTACCTTTACACACAAGCTCCCAGGCCTCTAGATAGGTAAGATATGTTGCAATTGCGACGTCTGGACAGAAGGCTTTCCACTTATCTGGGCATACATGGTACTTTATCCCCAGATACTTTTTCTTTTTTGAAAATACAATGACCCCTACATTAAAAAACTCTTCACGTTCTACTTTAGGCACAATTCTTATCGTGGCGTACTCAAAGGTGTATTTATCTTGCATCTTCTCCCTCTTTTACTAAGACATCAATTTTTGATAATCTAGAAGTTACAAACTCAAGATAGGCCGCTCTCATGTCACCAGTCGCCATGGTATCAAACTCAGATAGTAACCAGTCTTCTGGAATGGTTGCTATAATATCTTCTAGTTTTGATTGTGTTAATAGCTCTTTTATAGCAGTTGCTGCCTCTGGTAAGCGTGTCGCTTTTTCTAGCAATACGTGATCTTTTACTAGCGGGAACGTACGCTCTAGGTGATTTTTCCAATTTTTCCAGTCATGATGAAAATAGAAACTCGCGCCATTATCTATCACCCACACCTCATTATGCCACTGCAAGAGATTTGTATTTTTTGCCGTTCTATCTATATTACTAATGATGCAGTCTAGTAACACTATTTTTGATGCCGTAAGCGCATCAACCGTACTCACTAGCGGATCATACGTAATCGCTTCAGATAAGAAATGAAGCCCAAAGTTTACACCTACACTAAACTTCAATAAATCCTGAATCTCCTCATCTGGCTCTGTTTTGCTAAAAGAATCATCCAGATGCATAAACACAAGCTCAGGAACATGCAGACCTATCGCTCTTGCAATTTCTCCTCCTAGAAGCTCTGCAATAAGCGCCTTCTTCCCTTGCCCTGCCCCTCTAAATTTGAGCACATATAAATAATCATCATCTGCCTTTACTAAAGCTGGAAGTGATCCTCCTTCTCGCAAAGGTTGCAAGTATTGCACAACATTTACGGTTCTTAATGGTAGCATGTCCATATACAGTATTCTCTTTTCTAAGGTGTTTACTTGTAGTGCAAATTTAAGTGATTCCTTATTGGTCTTATCTACTATTAGTCTAGCATATTTTTTCATGAACAAGCATGGATAACCCCTTCATAAAAAATATATTCTTTGGTGCAATAAACCGCTTGACACTTTTTATTTTAATCACGCTTTCGCGAAAGCGTACTTTAAACACCTCCTACCCCATCTATTGTTGCTAATAGTAGTAAGAAAATAGATAGTATATTTAACACGATAACAAGAACAACCACGCTTTATGAAATACATGCTGTCATTAATCATACTAGTCTGCACCCTCACAGGATGTGCCGAAAAGGAGCGCTCACCCAAAGAAACCGTCGCTGCCTACTACAAGGCCGTTGCCGAAGGAAATTATAAAGAAATAAGCACCTTGATAAGCGATAGTATCACCATCACTTCTGGAGATTATGTGATGCCCTTTGACAAAGAAAGCTACCATGAACACTTCAAATGGGATTCCATATTTAATCCTTCTTACAAGGTGGTCGCTCTAGAAAGTGACGGCGAGCAAGTAATCGCTACGGTAGCTGTGAGCTCGCTGCGTTTTGCATTCTTAAAGAACAACCCACTAACCTGCAGCCACAATATATATCTCAAACAAGGTAAAATCACCAAACTAGAAGAAATTACCTGCATAAATGCAGACTGGGATGTGTGGCAACAAGAACGCGATTCCCTAGTAGCCTGGACTGCCCGCAACCATCCTGAGCTAGATCATTTTATTCATGATTTAAGTATGAAAGGTGCGATTAAATACAAGAAAGCGATAGCATTATACGAGGAGCGTGATGAGAACTTATAATAATAATGAGGTCTTAAATGAAGGTATGTAAACAATTAAAAGCCACTTCCCTACCAACAACAGATTTTTTACAAAGCGCTACGGTAACTATAAAATTTATAACAGTATAGAATAAAGTACATGAAAGAGGACGCTCAAGTAAGGTGTGAATCCTTTTATTAATAATCCCGTAACCATCTATCCATTTGAGTAATAATCATAAAAAAAGCTGTGCAATGATAACATTGCCCAGCTTTACGTTTTAAAAACTTAGGGTACTTTAATTATCTCTTGATAATCACTTTAGTTCCTTGTACCACTCCGTTTACCGTAGGTTTCAAAAAGTAAAATCCTCTATGTAGCCCTCCTAGGGATAATACTGTAGTAGATTGACCTTCAGAAATTGTTGCGTTTTGAGAAAATACATGCTGTCCAAAAACATTAAATACTTCAAAATGTACTTCTGCATTTACGGCACTCGTAATGCTTACTTGTGCATCTTTTATCACTGGATTAGGGTAGACGTTAATATGGGATAGAACGATAGTACTGCTATCACAAGATCCTAAGGTCGCTCCTTTGCGCAAGAGAAACTGAGCAGCACGACGACTCACACAAAGTGAACGCCCTTTAAAGCAAAGCTGTACTCTCTTAAAATAAGAATTATTACCACAAGTAACATCCTCTACGGTTACTGTAATTTGCTTTGTAAGCTCGCATCCATTTTCATCCATTATAGTTACATCTAGAGTAGTTGTAACTTCTGGACAAAAAGTAATACTTGCTGTAGTCTCTCCTGTACTCCATAATATAGTAGCATCACCTTGACCCACAATATCAGATACAGATAGTGTAGTACAATCTGCATCATAGCCTTTATAGATAGTCACATTATCAGATATAGAAAATGTAATTTGTGCTGGGCTATTGATGATTATATTTTCTACCAGAAGTTCATTACCGCTACTATCCGTAATCATCACGCTGTAAGTACCCGCTGTAAGATTTTCGGCAATATTCTCACCTTGTCCATCACTCCATGCGTATGTGTAAGGAGCGACTCCTCCAGCTACATTAACAATGGCAACTCCATCTGTTGCTTCAAAACAAGTAACATCAAATGTTTCTATAGCTACTACTTCCAAAGGCGCTACAGATTGCAATAAAAATCTTGCAGACACTGGAAAGTGATCTGAAGCTGTAAACGCATAGTCCTCATCATAAAATTGATACCCTACAGAGGCACTATTATCAATATAATTATCAAAAAGTTCATTTGTGATGGCAATATGATCAATCATATTTTCTCTAGAAACAAATGATCTAAAACCTGCATCACTTAACACGCTGGTAACTACGTTGTAATTTTCGGGATCTTGTACGTAAGCAATAAATGATGATTCTGTAGTAGGTACACCATCTGCAACGGTCTCATCTACATCATCATTGTAATCTCCCAAAAGAATAACTTTTCTATCAGAAAACTGTGCATCTAGAGAATCTTTAAGTACTTCCACATCAAAACGACGCATATCGTATCTATTTTGAGATTGTGTACTTCCATTTGCACGAGCATGCAAAGCAATAAGATCAATTTGCTCTGTGGTTCCATTTATAGTAACATCTGCCGTCATCAAGAATGGTAAACGACCACTTGCATAAAAACGTTCTGGTGCATTAGGATAATCTACTAAGGCACTTGCATCACCTCCATTATATAATGGGTGTATTGTAGCTAATAGTGCTTGTGTTTTTACAGGATTCACCGTAGCAGTTTTGTAAATAAAACCAAGCTTTTGAAAAGGTGGAGTTCCTGTAGGGTTAGATACCGCATCAGACAGTATGTAGTCATATCCTTCTAATCCATCTACTAGTTCGGCAAAAAGTATATCATCTGCAATTTCTTCTACAGCGATAACATCTGCATCTAGTCTTCTTAATACAGTACGTACACTATCTCTCTGTATCTCATCAGACATAGGTCTTCCCGCTGGTGGAGCGTTATTTTCATCTCCAAACCACTCAATATTCCAAGCAACGACATCAAAGCTATCTTCTCTAGAAATATCCGAAGTATCATCTGGACTTTCAAAACGAGTTGCACATGGAATGTCGCTTGCAATTCTAGGTAATAACTGGAAATTGTCATTAAAACGTCCTACAACTCCTATAATATCACAACTGCTAGGTTGCGTTAATGTGATGAGAGAGGTTGCATTACCATCTATACGTAATTGCCCAGTACCACTGCTATCTGTAAGTTCAAAATTAGAATTTCCAAAAAGTAGGTCACCTTCATTAGGAAAACTTGCATTTACAACGCGTACTAACTGCCCTTCGTAATCAGCTAGTTGAGCTAGTGTGATAGTAACTGGTACTACAAGACTTGATGCAGGACCATTTGCTTCGATAATATTTACTGGGCTTATTTGTGCAAGATCGTTAAAAGCACTTCTTGTTCCTGTCACTGTAATAGAATCACCGATAGCAAACACATTTTCTCCATGAACGAGATTATCAAAAATGGCAATACCTCCAGTGGCATCTTGTAAAAATGCTGGACCATTAAATTGATCACTTACTGTTAAAACTCCAGTGGTTGTAACCGTATCTCCTGCAGCTGCAGCTCTCACTTGTGCTATAGTTACTATTTCGCCTTGAGCGATAATAGCGTCATTTGCCGCACCTGGTGTAGGTGTTTGAGGAACATACGTTGCTGTGTTTCTTACTCCACCAGCTCCATTAGGAATACGCTGTAAAGACTCTGAGTCCTTGCTTCCATTTGCATTTTCATTAAGTTGCTCTTGTCCAGGGTTCAATAATGTAATAAGTGCTTCATCTGTATCATCATCTGTTCCATAAACTATGGCATCTACAAGACCTTCTAGCGTAAGTGGTGTTCCATTAGGATAGGTAGTCGCAGCTCCTCTATAAATACCTATTGCATCTGCTCCGTTTTGAAAAGAGTTTGTAGGTATTACAAGATCTACATTTACTACGTCTGCATTTCCTAACACAAAATATCCTTGATCATTTGTAAAAAAACCTTCTAAATCAAACGTATTATAAACCGTATCAGAATTCCCGTTGTATGCAACCACTACAAGTCCTGATAATGATGTATTACCTAATCCACCATCATATATCTCAAGAAACTCTAGTGTGTCTGACCCTGTAGTATCTGCATCAAGTTCATTAATAAGTACTACAGTATCATTTACTGGTGTTACCGAGGCGGTGATATTCTCGCTATTAGGCGAATTTATAGCTTCGCCCTCACCTGCTGTAGCATCTGGAAAACTTGGCAGTCCTGCACCATTAAAGCTATTTCTTACCCAGTTTGCTGTGCTACTTGTAGAAGCTCCATTAGGAATTCTAGAGGCGCCACCTACGGTAAAAGTACCTCCGTCAAAATCATTAGTAAGAACAACCGTCGCATATAACAAGTCATTATCACCGCTATCGCTTACAGCTACGCTATCTACAATCGCTTCCCATGGAGTTACATCAATCACCCCATCTGTATCTAGGTCAATATTATCTCCTACACTTCCATTAAAATTTGTAACAAGTAAGATAGTTTGAGATCCATTTTGAAAAACATTATTTTGAAAAGGAATCGTATAGAAACCATCTACGGTGGTAGTTCCTAATTCAAAAACAGAAAGAATAGTCCCTACTGCACTTACGTCACCTTCTACAATAAGTAGTGAATATGCAGATAGATCTTCATTGGATCCTGCAAGTACTTCAATAAATTCATCCGTATCTGATCCTGTATGATTAAACACAAACTCATTGATCACTGGTGCAGTATTTATGGTACCAAAAACTTGATCTGTATTTACTTGACTAAACGTATTTGTGCTCGTGATTTCCCAAATAAAGTCTCCAGCTACTGTTCCATTTCCAGTTAATGCTAGTGAGCTTTCTGCTGTAGTACTAGAGCCCTCGGCTACTCCTACGTCTATACTAGAAAGTCCATCTGCAGGGCCACCCACAGCAGTTAATTCACCTTCATAAGATATAAATTGAAGTACATTTCCAGTTGCATCCACAAGCGCAATACCGTCTGGTGCACCATTTTGAATCCCTGGAATTAAAAAGTGTACCGTTCCATAGCCGTTTTGCTGGTTAGTGATTTCTCCTGTAAGGTCTACCGTTCTATAAGGTGCCCCATTAGAACCATTATAAATGACTAACGTCCATCCAGTAATATCTGTTCCCGCAGGACCAGCAATTTCAATACCTTCATTAACATCGCCTCCAGCGTTGTCATAATGAAATTCGTTAATAAAAACACTTTGAGCCTGCAAGCACGCGCCATAAAGCACTGCCATTAAACATAAAAGTGTACTGTGTAGTTTTCTTTTCATTGAGTGAGTTTTGAGTTATGATTTTCGCAAATTTACAATCAAACGCTACATGCTATGTTTCCATATTGTTAAGCATTTTGAAAAAAGTAAATAGTGCCGCAGCCTAAGGGATCGTTACGTTTAGCGTGTATTTCTAGTAGCAAAAAAATACCATCACAACACCTATTTTAATACAAACAGCATCAGCACGTTAAAAGAGATTACTTGATTATATGTAAACGAAAAGGTAGGGCAATGAGAACGCGACTCGCTTATAGCCTAGACCGCCCGTAACCATCCTGAGCTAGATCATTTTATTAATGATTTAAGTATGGAAGGTGCGATAAAATATAAGAAAGCTGTGGCGTTGTATGTGGGGCGTGAGAAACTTTAAATTATACGTATGTAGCATTCTGGTGAAATGTAGAATTTAACATAAAACTTTAGCGTTATGCGGAAACACGTAAACATAGCATTTTCATTGTTCTTATATTACACTTTTTTAAAATAGGATATTTCATTTTAAAGAGAAACAAAAAAAACAAACCAATACATCAATATCAGAAAATACAATTAATGGCTAAAAAGCAAGTAAAAGAAAAATCAATAGAAGAAACATTATGGCAAGCCTGTGACAAGCTTAGAGGCTCTGTAGAATCAAGCGAATACAAACACGTTGTGCTAGGTTTAATCTTCTTAAAATTTGCCAGCGATAAATTTGAAGAACGTAAAAAAGAACTCATTGAAGAAGGACAAGAAAAGTATGTAGAAATGAAAGATTTCTACAATATGAAAAATGTCTTTTTCTTAAATGAAAAATCTCGTTGGGAATACATAAA
>ENA-ORXC01001140-ORXC01001140.1-marine-metagenome-genome-assembly--contig:-NODE-1140-length-16387-cov-9.351625_pt1 | contig 16387 bp, 10 predicted proteins | sample MGYA00237865_ERZ511478 | MGnify/ENA metagenome assembly ERZ511478 | reverse complement strand
GTCCAAGTTTAACGAGAACAGCTGTTTCACTAACGATTCAACCGGCACCTGCACCTCCAACAAGTGGTGGTGATCAAACGGAATGTGAAACGAATCCTATTCAAACCTTAACTGCAACAGCAACCGTACCTTCAGGTTTCACTTTAACTTGGTATGATGCTGCTACGGGTGGTAATATTGTAGCTAGTCCAGATTGGAGTTCGGTAGGGTCAATTACATATTACGCTGAAAGTGAAAATAGCACTACAAATTGTATTTCACTTTCCAGAACAGCTGTAACATTGACCATAGACGCAATTCCTGTTGCACCAACAAGTGGAGGCGACCAAACGGAATGTGAAGCGAACCCGACTCAAACTATGACCGCAACTGCAACTGCACCGGCAGGAGCAACTGTGGTGTGGTATACAGCCGCAACGGGTGGAAGTATGGTAGGAAGCCCAACCTTGAATGCGGTTGGAACGGTAACGTATTACGCAGAGAGCAGAACTACCAGCAGCGGGTGTGTAAGTGAAACAAGAACATCAGCAGTGCTTACCATGAATTCAACCCCTACTATTGCAATTACACCTAGTTCACAGATGTGTTCCGTAGACCTTACTACGTACTCGGTTTCTGTAGATGTAAACAGGGGTATGGTAACTTCAACTGAAGGAACAGTAACGGATAATGGAGGTAACAACTGGACGATATCCGGGGTTCCTTCTGGGAATAATATAACCGTAACGGTTACGGATGCAAATACATGTGCGGAAACCATTAACATAAATGCACCAAATTGTTCTTGTCCTACAGTAAATGCTCCAACAAGTGGGGGAGACCAAACGGAATGTGAGACCAACCCTATTCAAACTTTAACGGCCACAGCAACCCCTCCATCGGGAGCAAGTATTGTCTGGTACGATGCCGCTTCCGGCGGGAATATAGTGGCAAGTCCCACAAGAAATACAGTTGGTGCAAGTACGTTCTATGCAGAAAGTGTAGATGATTTAAATGGTTGTACAAGTACCACAAGAACGGCTGTAAATCTTACGATTCAACCAGCTCCTGCGGCTCCCGTAAGTGGAGGTAATCAAACGGAATGCGAAGCGAATCCTATTCAAACGTTAACGGCCACGGCTACTAGCGCCCCGGGAACTTCTATTATTTGGTACGATGCAGCAACTGGCGGAAACGTAGTGGCAAGTCCTACAAGAAATGCAATAGGGACTAGTACTTTTTATGCTGAAAGTCAAGACGATGGAACAAGCTGCGTCAGTCATACAAGAACAGCGGTAGTATTAACCATAGAACCAAATCCTGCGGCTCCCGTAAGCGGAGGTAATCAAACAGAATGTGAGACCAACCCTATGCAAACTTTAACTGCCACGGCAACAACAACAGCTGGGTCTAGTGTGGTTTGGTATACTGCTGCTACGGGAGGAACTGTAGTTGCAAGTCCAACTTTAAATGCCGTGGGTACGGTTACTTATTTTGCAGAGAGTGAAAATACAACAACTTCATGTGTAAGTAGTACTAGGACTCCTGTGGTACTTACCATCCAAGATACACCTGATATTTCTATTGCTACGGCAGCAGCTTGTGCACCGGATTTGTTAACGTATTCGGTTTCTGTTGATGTGAGTGAAGGAGGTGTAACATCTTCAGAAGGCACAGTTACGGACAATGGCGGAAATAACTGGACGATTTCAGGAATTACTTCCGGTAACGATATTACATTGACGGTTACGGCACCAAATGCTTGTACGCAGACTTTATCCGTAACAGCACCTAACTGTAGTTGTCCTGTGGTAGATGCTCCTATTAGTGGAGGAGACCAAACGGAGTGCGAAGAAAATCCAATTCAAACCTTAACGGCTACAGCTACACCACCGGCAGATGCAACTATTGTTTGGTATGATGCTGCCACGGGTGGAAATATAGTTACAGATCCATCTTTGAATACCGTAGGTACAGTATCGTATTTCGCTGAAAGTGTACAAAATGTGACCAATTGTGTTAGTAATACTAGGACGGAAGTTGTCTTAACAATAGAGGAAACTCCACCTGCACCTACCAGTGGTGGTGATCAGGCGGAATGTGAGCAAAATCCTATTCAGACCTTGACCGCTACAGTATCTATTCCTTCTGGTTATAGTGTAGTTTGGTATGATGCCGCAACTGGCGGAAATGTGGTAGCGGACCCAAGTATTAATGCTGTGGGTACGGCAACATATTATGCGGAAAAAGTAGATGATGCAAGCTCTTGTACGAGCTTTAGTAGAACCCCTGTGAATTTGACAATTTATGCATTGCCAAATGTAGTTGCTAATGCATCAACAACAACAATTAACGCTGGTGAACCGGTTACCTTAAATGGTTCTGGAGCTACGTCATACGTTTGGGATAATAGTGTTACCGATGGTGATACCGTTTATCCTTTAGTGACCACTACCTATACGGTTGTTGGTACTGATGGCAATACTTGTGAAAATACAGATAGTGTGACCATAACCGTGAATGCTACTTCAGATATTGAAATAGCGCATTCAGTAGATGTTGCAAATCCTAATGTTGGCGATACTATTACGTTCACCCTAACTGCTACCAACAATGGTCCAAGTGATGATACAGGCGGAACTGTAATTAACGATTTACTTCCCGCAGGATATACTTATGTCAGCGATACAGGTAGTACTGTTAATGGTATATATGATGCTGTTACTGGAAACTGGACTTTACCTAGTTTGGCTAACCGTGCAAGTGTATCTGTAGAAATAGCGGCTATAGTTAATGCCCCTACAGGTGCAACAAACGAATATCTGAATATTGCACAAGTAACCTCGGCAACAAATTATGATTCTGATTCTGTACCTAATAATGACGATGGCGATCAGAGTGAAGATGATGAAGCATCGGCATCTATTGTTCCGCAAGTGGCAGATTTAGAAGTAACAAATACAATTTCGCAACCAAGTGCAAACCCTGGTGATGCATTGATAATTACAGTTGATGTTCTTAATAATGGTACTGATGATGCTACCAACGTTAGTATTGAAAATATAGTTCCGGTCGGTTTTACGGTAACAGGAATTAATAACGGTGGTACGCAAAGTGCAAATACTATTGCTTGGTCCGGTTTATCGGTGCCATCTGGAACCACAACTACATTGTCTTTTAATGTGGATGTAAACAATCCTGTTAATAGTACAAATGAGTACTTAAATACGGTACAAGTTATTGCAGTTGATCAGTTTGATACTGATTCTGCTCCAAATAATGATGATGGTGATCAAAGTGAAGATGATGAGGATAATGTGGAGCTACGACTACAATCAACAGATTTAGAAATTATAAATACTGTAACTCCGGATACAGGTAATCCAGGTGATGTATTAACTTTTACCGTTGAGGTTGTTAATAATGGAATCGATGACGCTACCAATGTTGAGGTGTCTAATATTGTTCCTGCTGGCTTTACGGTAACTACAATTAATGACGGTGGAGTACAAACTGGTAACGAGATTTTATGGAGTGGTTTAGATATTCCGAATGGGACTACTACAACCTTGACATTTGAGGCTTCTATTAATGTACCTACGAATACAACAGATGAATATCTAAATACGGTACAGATTGTTAACGTAGATCAATTGGATCCAGATTCCTCTCCTAATAATGATGATGGTGATCAAAGTGAAGATGATGAGGATAATGCTGAAATCGTTTTAATTCCCGCAGATTTAAGTTTGGGTATAGCATTAAGTTCAGCATCTAACCCAGCTCCAAATTCTGGAGATACGGTAACTTTTGAATTGACTTTAACAAATGACGGACCTGGCATTGCTACAAATGTGAGTATTGAAAATACCTTGCCTAATGGTTATACTTTAGGCACTGTAAACAACGGCGGTATCGTTTCTGGAAATGTAATTTCTTGGGATTTTGCAAACGTTCCGGTTGGTTCACAAGTAGTGAGTTATGAGGTGACATTAAATGCGCCAAATAATGTTACCGATGAATATACCAATATTGCGCAGGTAATTGCATCTGATCAGTTTGATCCGGACTCAACTCCTAATAATGATGATGGTGATCAAAGTGAAGATGATGAGGATAGTCATATGATCAATGCACCAACGGTTGACTTAGAGATTTCTAAGACGATAGACAAAGAGGAAACTTTCTTTGAGGATACTATTGTATTTACGGTGACCGTTACCAATAATAGTACTTATGAAGCTACAAATATAGGAGTGGAAGATGTGCTCCCCTCAGGTTATGCCTTTGTTTCTGCAACAGCTACCGATGGTGACTATAGTGAAACAACTGCAACGTGGGATATTCCTAGCATAGCAATTGGTGCAACGGCATCATTGGAAATGACAGTTAATGTTACGGATGTTGATGACTATACCAATGTAGCTGAACTAATCTATGTAGATCAAGTAGATCTTAATATGGATAATGATAGGGCAGAAGCAACTCCAGTCGTTACGCAGGCACAATGCTTTACGGTATTCAACAAGTTTACACCAAATAATGATGGCTTAAATGATGTGTTCTTTATTGAATGTATTGAGAATTACCCAAATAATAATGTCAAGGTATTTAATAGATGGGGTAACCAAGTATTTGAAATGGATAACTATGATAACTCATGGGACGGTACTTCAATGGGTAGAGCTACCATAAGCGCACCAGAGAAACTGCCTGTAGGTACGTATTTCTATCTAATAGATTTCGGTGATGGTTCAGAGCCAAAAACAGGTTGGTTATACATAACTAGATAAAATTATAAAATAGGTATGAAGCTTAGCTTATACATAACGATAATAATAGTGGCTTTAATAGGTACTACAGACGGATTCTCTCAGCAGGACCCTCAGTACACCCATTATAACTATAATACAATGACCGTGAATTCGGCATACACAGGGTCTAGAGGTAATCTGGCTATCATCTCATTATATAGAAACCAATGGGTAGGTGTTGAAGGTGCTCCAAAAACACTAACGTTCGGTATTGATTCCCCTATTGGGAAATATGATGGAGCGGGACTATCAATCGTACAAGATGAAATAGGTCCATCTTCTGAAACCTATATTGATGGTAACTATGCGCACCAATTGGTGGTGAACCGTAAGGGTGATAAACTTGCTTTAGGATTAAAAGCCGGAGTACGGTTTTTAAGTATTGATTGGAGCAAAGGTCTCTATAGAGATGAGGGTGATGTATTTTTAAACGAAAACGTAAATGGAAAACTCTTACCATCTATTGGGGCAGGTGTATTCTATTATACAAGAAACGCCTATATAGGACTTTCCACTCCAAATATTTTGACAAATACCCATTATGATGAAATACAAGAGGCGGAATCAGTAGAACGTGTACATCTATTTTTAATTGGAGGTTATGTGTTCGATTTAAATCCGTTTTTAAAGTTTAAGCCCTCGTTCTTTGTAAAACATGTTGCAGGTGCACCGCTTTCAGCAGATGTATCTGCTAATTTCTTAATGAACGAAAAATTAACGCTTGGTGTAAATTATAGATGGGACGATAGTGTAAGTGCACTTTTTGGATTGCAGATTACACCACAGTTAAATATGGGGTATGCCTATGATTTTTCTACCACTCAATTAACGGCATATAATTCTGGAACGCACGAGATCTTTTTGAGATTCATGCTCAAGTCTAGGGATAGAATAATTAAGTCGCCTAGATTCTTTTAAACTACATACTATAAAACGAAAAAAGCTCTCAATTTCTTGAGAGCTTTTTGTTTTGGATTAAACTAAAAACGAAAACCCAAGTTTACGAAATACAACATTCAAATATTACTTACAGAACTGCTCTAAACGTATTTCAAGACTGTATACAGATTTTTATATTATAGTTGAATATTTAGAGCAGTTTGAAATGTTAAATGCCATTAGAGGGACTTTTAAAGTCAAAGACACTATGGAACGAACTTTTTTGGAAGTGAAAAGTATAGACCTGAATAGAAGAACGTTGCCACTTTACAAGCGATTAGACGATAAGAATAAAGCAGTTAAATAAAATGAAGATAAAAAGCCAAGATGTTATTAAGAATTATAAATATCAAGTATGTTTTAGTGAGGCGGTGTACATAACTTTAAATAAAGAAGATATAGAAATTAATTGTTCTGCCTTGGAAGGGTATGGGAATGATGTAGTGGAAAATGAATTTTTTAAATATGCGCTTATTGTAATTGATAAAGACTCCCTATACAGTCTTTGTTTTCAATTAAGAAAACTCCTCAAAATCTATCAAAGAAGTCAGTAAGTAAAGAGTTAGACACTTTATTAAATGATTTAACAATTAAAAGTAATGACACGTATTCAGATTCAAAAAGTACTTTGAACGTAGAATCAAAACCTGTACTTAGCGATTTAGAAAAACAAATTGAAGAGAATCAAATTTTGTATGCTAAGATTATGAATGAAAGACTAGGTGGTAGATATTAAAATATACGTTTTTCAACTTATTAAAATAGTTATATCACAATAGTGGTTTAGCTATTGATAATTTTGTTGAGAGTAATTAAGAAAAACCTACTGTACCTTATTTTTAATATCTCTACGATAGTTTATACCCCAAAATAATCCTTCTTGTACTGGTTGTTACGATGATGAATGAGGTGATAATAATTCAATAGGTGATCTGTGCTACTCTTTTTTTGATGTTAAATTTATTAGTTCTTGTTCTTTAAATATTTCTTCAATAGGATTTCTATTACTTGTAGAGGGTAATATAATATTTAATAGTATAGAAAGCGTTGGTGCAATTTGAGTGATTACATGTTTTTTTACTGATCTTCCTTTAGGAATACTATTCTCATACCACAATAAAAGTATATGAGTATCGCAAGTATAGATGTTTCCGTGAGTTGTATTGTACTCTTTTTTTACATCCAACCCGAATGAAACTGCATTAAAATATCACTTGGATTTTCTGAAAATAGACTATTCATAATTAGAGGCTATATATTCTTTTTTAATCTCCTTTATTTAGACGTATAAAAAGGATGACTATTGTCAATAGCCACCCTTTAATAGAAACTAACTTAAACTAACAACTTACTCTTATCAAACATTACATTGACAATGTTATAAAGGGTCTACTAAACAAATTAATATCCCGCATTTTGATCTAAGAAACCTTCTATACCTGAGGCACCATCAATGGCACTTTGTGGAATCGGAAATAAACGATTATTTGGATCCGAATCGGTTTTATCTGTCCAAGAATCTTCATATTTACCAAATCGAATTTGGTCAGTTCTTCGAATACCTTCCCAATAAAATTCAAAACCTCTTTCTCTGAATAAGGTATTCACATCAAGCGCTGCCAATGGAGCTGGAGTTTGATCAGGTCTAGCTGTTCTAGACGTTCTTACTAGATTCACATCAGCTAATGCACCGCCATTATCTCCTTTTCTTAATTTCGCTTCTGCACGCATTAAATAAATTTCTGCCAAACGCATCAATACAAGATTAATACTACTGAAATGATTACCATTTGGAGAGGTAGCACTAAATGCATATTTACCAGTTCTATATCCTGCATCATGTAATGAACCTTCTACTGTGAAATCGATATCCAAAGTGTGGTTCACATATCCTATATCCACAAAGGGTCCGTTTCCTTTTGTTAGCTGCACAGGTAATATTTTTATCTTACCGTCGTCGCAGGTTAAAAATGCACCATCAGAACCTTTTCTAGCCCCCCATAGCATACCTCTTATAATTCCTCTGTCCATTTCATAATCTAAAGCGTCAACGCAATAAAAACTATTTTCTGTTTCTGTTTCAAGTAGCGGCTCTCGGCCTGCTAAATCTGCTAGTTGTGCTTCAGGAACCAAGGTATTTCTTTGATAGAATCGAGAATCAGCCTCGGCAGGGTCGACATCACCATATGCATCTACCCAAGTTTGGACGAAATCAGAAGTTACTCCAGGGCCATCTGTACCATCTGCACTTGGGTGTTCTGGTCTTGGAAACATAGTTTTTGAAATAGACCAATAGGACCAACGACTATGTTCTTCTCTTAAGACACCGCGCTGGTCTAAAGCAAAAATCAACTCTGCATTTTGCCCGTTATCATCATTGAAGAGTTCAAAATACTCAGGAGATAAGCTATATAATCCAGAATTAATCACGTTGTCAGAATATTGGATAACCTTGTCCATATCTGCTGCTTCAAAATTTGGCGTACCGTAAGGGTCGCGATATACGGGAGCATTTAAATGTAATCTTGCCAAGAAGCCCCAAACAGCACTCTGCGTCATTCTACCAGATCCTTTATCGGTATTGATAAGGTCTACAACAGACAAGAATTCGCTTTCGACATAATCAATAGCTTCTTGTGTTCTAAGTACTGTGGAAAGCTCGTTTGAAGAATCTTTTCTGAGTACAAGGCCCCAACTATCTAAAAGCAGCATATTCAAATACGCTCGTAAAGCTATCATTTCGTACAAAGCTCCTGCCGCTTCGGTATCTCCTGCTTCAGACAAAGGAGTTAATACTTCAATTGCCGCCAATGTTCTAGCGATATTCTCCGTAAGCTCGTTCCAAGAATCACCTACCAAGTCATTGGTGGGAGTAATGGTATGGCTATGGGTTGACATAAATTTACCGCCGTCAAACCAATCTATTCCACCACGGAATGGTAAAATAGCTTCGTCAGCAGCAATTAATTGTAAACCATAGTAACGCGTCATATACCATGTAGATGACACCTGTCCGTAAGCTGGTGCGATGGCTCCGCTTATTACTTCGGCTTGCCCGCCAAATTCCGCTTCATCAATTCTTTCTTCCAACAAATCGGTACAACTCCAATTTAACAGGGAAGCGATTGCTAATACCGTTATAAAAATTTTGTTTTTCATCTGTTAATTATTTTTTTATTAGAATGATACATTTAGTCCAAATAGAAATGTTCTAGGCGTAGGGTATGTAAAACGGTCGATGCCGAATGTTTGAATACCGCCTGAAGAAGTACCTGTATTTACTTCAGGATCAAAACCTGAGTAATCGGTAATTACAAATATGTTTTGACCTGTTAGTGAAAATCGAATACCGCTTACCAAATCGCCAAACGCTCCTTTCGGGCTTAAGTTATAGGCCAAAGTAGCGTTGTTCAGTCGCAGAAAACCACCATCTTCCAAATAACGGGTGGATACTTCATTAGAATTGCTAAGGTCTTCATTAGGAAATTGTGTTGCAAAGTTGGTCGTATTTAAATTTCTACTAAGTTGACCGTTACTGAATAATGTCAAAGCCGTATGGTTGAAAATTTTATTACCAGCGACCCCATTAAAATTCAAACCCAAAGAAAGTTGCTTATACTTAAAATTAAAAAAGAAGGCATAAATAACGTCAGGTAAGGCACTTCCAGCGGCTATTCTATCATTATCCAAATCCTCTCCATCGGCAACAACATCTCTAAATTGATTTAATCCGTCATCACCTATACCTATAAACTCCTTTAGAAAGAAGGTGCCTACGGGCTCACCATTTAGATATCCATTAATGGTAGCACCTGTTTGACCAGCCCCTGATGCTCTACCAGTAGTTAGGACGGAGAATGGGGAATCTCTCACCTCATTGTCTGTATAAGCAATATTACCACCAATATTATATGAAAAATCTTTGGTGAAATCACTGTTATAGTCCAATGCAAATTCAATACCAGAGTTTCGTATTTCCATATCTTCAACATTCGTCCAGAATGTTTCTGTTGGTTGAATAGGGTCAATCTTAGAGGCCAACAAAACCACATCGCTTGTCACTTTATTAAAGTAATCTAGCGAGCCAGTCAATCGGTTGTTTAACAACCCAAAATCAAGACCAATCGTAGTTTGCGTAGCAATTTCCCATTTCAGGTCTGGGTTGGCTGTACGAACTGCTACAGTACCGAAAGGGTAATCATCCAATGTTGTAGCATTTGGATCTAACGGGTAGGTATCAATATCACCTTTCGAATCCGCGAAACTCGCTAAGCTGACTTTACTGTCGATACCATCTTGGTTACCAGTTTCTCCCCAACTTGCTCTTAATTTTAGATTCGTGAATAAGGTATTATCAGCCATGAAATTCTCTTCATGTATATTCCAACCTAATCCTATTGATGGAAAGTAGCCATATTTATTATTCTCCCCGAATTTTGAAGAACCGTCAGCCCGCATGGTTGCAGTTAACAAATATTTGCTGTCATAGGCATATTGTGCCCTAGCAAAAAAGGACTGTAGTTCATTTGTGAAGGCTTGAGAGTTAAGTGTTGTAGGTAATAATTCAGTACTAATTTGATCTTGAAACCGGGGTTCAATACCGTTAAGAGCAAAGCCCTCCAATTGCAATTGTTTTTGCCTGACTTCGGTTTCTTGATACGAATGACCAGCCAATGCCGATACATTATGTTTTCCAGTATCAAAAGAATAGGTTAGGGTATTCTCAACTAAAAAACCACTGTTGGTGGTGGTAAAGGTATTCAATAACCCATCTTCAAAACCTTCTAATAGTGCAAAGGGTAATTGTTGTTGATCACGTGTTGCTGAAGAATAATCAATACCTATACTCCCTCTGTATGTTAATCCTTTTATGATTTCAAACGAAGCCGCAATATTGGCTAAGATTCGGTTTTGGTTCGCTAAATCTGTGTAAAGACGATTGCGTTCAACAGGGTTCAAACGTCCGTCTAAAAGTGTAGGCAGCCCATTGGTGAATACGGGAATAGTCGGATTCAACTGTAACATATCTACAATCGTGCTCTGTTCATTAACATTGTTCCCTACAGCCCCGCCGTCAGACCTTTCATTCAATACTCTTGAAGCTGTTAAGTTGAAATCAACATTCAAGCGTCCGTTCATAGCTTTCTGGTTCAAGTTTACCCTGCCTGAATATCGCTTTAGCCCACTGTTTTCTAAAATACCTTCTTGATCTTCTAAACCGGTAGATATAAAATAAGAAAATTGATCAGTGGCACCACCGCTCATAGAGAAGTTCACATTATTTGATATACCTGTTCTCGTCAATTCGTCTTGCCAATCGGTATTAGCGCCTTGATCGTCTAAGATGCCACCAACTGCAGGGACCTGTTGTCTAAATTCAGCGGCACTAAACACGTCTATTTCTCTTGCTATGTTCGATATAGCTGTCGAAACCGACAAGTTCATCTTCGTTTTACCAGATTTACCTTTTTTGGTAGTAATCACAACAACCCCGTTAGCTGCACGGGCACCATAAATAGCTGTGGCAGAAGCATCTTTCAGAACATCCATGGATTCTATATCCTGAGGGTTTATAAAATTCAAAGGGTTCGACTCCAAGCCCGTAGAACTATTATCAATTGGAAAGCCATCAATAACAAAAAGAGGCGTAGTACCCGAGCGAAGACTACCAACACCACGTATAATAATATTTTGAGTAGCACCAGGCTCACCACTTACAGAAGCTACATTAACACCCGCTAGTTTTCCTTGTAAAAGTTGCCCTGGGTTTGTTACTACCCCTTGGTTGAAGTCTTCACTTTTTATCGAAGCTATTGAACCAGTTACATCTGATTTTTTCTGTGTTCCATAACCAACTACAACTACTTCTTCTAACTTAGAAGCATCTTCTTCCAATATAATAGTTAATTCAGTTTGATTGTTTTGAGAAACTTCCTTTGTTATAAAACCGAGATAAGAAACTACAAGTATCGCATCTTGACTAGCAACATTTATGGAAAATTCCCCGTCAAAATTAGTTTGAGTACCATTGGTAGTCCCTTTTTCTAAGATACTTGCGCCAGGCAAAGGTTGACCATTAGAATCTGTAATTGACCCACTAATTTCTAGGTCTTGTGGAGTTGCTATTTTAGATTGATTAACAGAAACTATTTTATTCCTTTGTTTTTGACGAAGAAGGATTTTTCTATTGTCGATTTCAAAGGTAGTTTTAGTTTTGTTGAATAATTTTTCTAGTATTCTATCTACTGTAAATTGTTCTACATTTATAGAAACACGTCTTTTTAAATCTAATGCCTTAGTGTTAAAAATGAATTTAAACTCAGTCTTAACCTCTATTTCATCAATTACCTGTGAAACGGTAACGTTTTTCATATTTAAAGAGATCTTTGTTTTTTGAGAATAAGCCGTATTGGCCTGCAGAGAGAACATAGTTATCAATAAAAAAAACAATGATAATTTCATTTTTAAGTCAATTTTTGGTGCCCCGATGCCTTTAATAAATGGGATTCGTGCTTTTTTCATATATTTAGTGTGTTTTGGTGGTTAACTTAATTAGAGTTTAATCGCATTTTACAATCGGGAAATGTTAGCGCATTTTCCGATTTTTAATTTTCTTTTAAAATGGATTAGGTATTTGTTTTCATATCTTAAGCTTTTGAATTAGTTTATAATCACTTTGTTATTCACGACTTGGTGTTCTATTGCATAAACTTTATTGAAGTAGTTCAAAACCTCTTCTAAACTTTCTCGTTCAACTTCAATACTAGCATTAAATGTTTCCTCTCCAAGGGTGGTGTTATTATTAATTATAGTAGTATTATACTGGCGTTCAAGACTTTTAATAATATTTTCAAAAGTCTCATTTCTAAAAACTATAGTTCCATTTATCCAAGAAGTGTACAGGGTGGTATTCACTTTATTGGTGTCAATTGTTTTATACTCTTTATTAAAACTGCCTTTGAAACCGGGCTCTAACATTGTGCTTTTTTCTATATCAAACTCTTCATTACTCTCATACAAACCTACCGATCCTTCAATAAGAATCACATCTGTATCACTATTTTCAGGGTATGCAATAACATTAAATTCCGTACCCATAACTTGTACATTAAGTTCATAAGCATTTACAACAAATGGGTTTTTTTCATTTTTAGCTACATCAAAATATGCCTCCCCTTTTAAATAAACTTGTCTAATTTTTCCAGGTAAAAATTTTACTGGGTAACGAAGAGAACTTCCAGCGTTAAGGTGAATTTTGGTCCCGTCCGAAAGATTCAAATTAAATCTTTTTCCATATGGCACCGTAAGAGTGTTATAAGTTACTTTAGTGATATCTAAATCATTAGAATACATCAACTGACGACCTTGTTTTTTACTTACAATTTTCCCGTTGATATCGACAATTTTATCAGAACCATCTTCAGATATAATCTTTACATTTCCATCATGTAATTCTAGTGTAATATTTTCCTCTTTAGGTTGAGGTACATCTTGAGATGAAATTTTCTCTAATCTTGTTTGAGAAATATAACCAATCCCTAAAAAGAGAAAACCTACAGCTGCGTACTTTAATATAGATTTTGGTTTTATGCGATAAAAGATATTTTTGTTTTTTCTAATTTCTTTTAGAAGTTGCCTTTTTATTTCTGAAGGATCTGGATTATTCATACCAATAGTAATTGCAAAATGTGTTTTAATATATTCATCAAAGAGTATATTATTAGAAGAAATTTGAATCCATTTATTTAAAATGTTCAAATCAGAGGCTGTAGCTGAGTTGTTTAGATACCTTACTAAGCAATTATGAATTTCATCACTAATCATCTATAATTATTCTATATCGTTTCATATTAATAATACAAGGCTAAATGTAAATACCCTTATTTTTGTGTGGTTTTTTTTTCAAATTCATATAAAATTTTGTTTTTAATTGTGATATTCATAGTATTGTTGAGTTATTACAATTTGTTAAAATGTATTTTAAAAACAATTCAGAATTGATTAAGAGCCTTAGAAAGGGAAACGAAAAAGCCTATATGTTTCTATTGGATAAATATCATAGAAGACTGTATGCTTATGCAATGAGCCTAATAAACGACCATATGTTAGCTGAGGATATTGTTCAGAATGTATTTTTAAAAACTTGGCAATACAGGAAAAAATTAAATACAGAATTCTCTATCCAGAGTTTTCTATATAAATCTATATATAATGAGTTTGTAAATAGTTATAAGAAAGATAAATCCATTATGATGCTTCAAATGAAATATTACCAGTCATTGGCAGAAGTAGTTGAGAACTCAGAGGACAAGGTTATAGAGAAAATGATACATATAGTTTCCAAGGAAATAGAAAAACTACCCCCGAAATGTAGAGAAGTATTTTCATTGAGTAAAAAAGAAGGTCTATCCAATATTGAAATTGCAGAATATCTAAAAATATCTCCTAAAACAGTAGAAGCGCAAATTACAAAAGCTTTTAATGTACTACGTACTAGTTTAAAAGATGAATATAGAGCTGTTCTATTTTTGGTTTTTGGTATGCACTCTATGGAGGATGATATCAAATGTAATTAGAGAATAAAATAAACTTATTTAATTTTTTAAATAAGTTTTAATCATTTGCTAAAAAAAATTAAAACAAAAAAAGCTCTCAATTTCTTGAGAGCTTTTTGCGGTCTGGACGGGATTTTAGGTTTTTCCTGGTGCTTGCCAGATATTAATCTATGCGCAATATATTTGTTTCGTATAATTTATTTAACAATAAATGATTTTGTCACACGAATAGGGAAACCATTATTGCTAATACCTTCTATGGTAATTTCAAATTCGCCTATTACATCAGATGTATAGAAACTAGTATTAAAAATCGTTTTTGATTCTTTTATTTTAGGAATCCATGCCAATTGACTTCGAAAGTCTGGTATGTGTTTTTTCAACTCTTTTTTAGTTCCCGAATAATCTTCTTTGTAATACTTTTTGTTAGCTCTGAATTGTTCGTTTGGAAAACTTTGTGTTTTAGTGTCCAAGTAGGTTTTATAGGAATCTCCATTAAAAGTTCTTATATCCATAACTCCTTGAAAGCTATATGTTCCATAAAGATATTGATCTCTGGCAATTGTAATTTTTTCTATTGATTTAGACGGTAGTGTCAACAGTCTTTCATGATTATGGATGTAAGCACCATCAAGGAGAACTAAAGAGGTGATGCCAGAGTCAATTAAAGGTAGTTTAGGAATTATTTTGAAAATTGTTTTTCCATTGACATCTTTATTTATAGAGACAAGTTTTAATATTTCTACAAATGTTTCTTTCAATGTAGAAAATCTTGTGTATTCATCTAATATATACTCTGTGGTTTGTCCATCATAAAATGGAGGTATTGGTTTGGATTGAATTATGGAGTCAGGCTTACTGTCAAAATATGCATTCTCAATTTGGTTATGAATGCTTCGTTCAACAATAAGGTTTTTCATTTTTTTGGTCAATACAAATGAATTAAAATGCATATTTCCGTATTCCATATTTTTCTTAGTTTCTAAACTAATAGATTCAACCGTTTTACTTTCAGAAAATGGCCTTATATAAACACTTTCATTATTGCATGGAGAGGATAGAGGAATATTAAAATCACCATTACTATTTGTTGTAGCAACATAGAAAAGATTGTTTTCTCCAGGAAAAGAAATCATTAGTTTCTGGACGGTGTCTTTTTCTTGTTCAAGATTACCGGAAAGAAAACCGCCCCTTAGTTCAGGTAAAAAAGGATAAGAGCTTGGTCTGTAATATCCTGGTGTATTATTAAACAGTTTTTTGGTAGTATCCATCCTGTTGTCAAGAATAGTCTTTTTTCTAACAGATATAGAGTAAGTACTAGATAATTTAGTTCCAAGATTAGATGAAACTGATAGGTTTACCTTTTCACGCTTGTTATATTCATTTTTATCAATTTTCAAATTAATAATTTTATCCTTTGCGTTGTTTCTATTAGTAGGATAGGTTATTTCTATTAATGAATCCTTTTTAAGGTCTTCTTTAAGAAATACGTTTTGATTTCCTAAATATGGATTAAGAACGGTAATGTCTTGTTTAAAGAAAAAATTAGGACCAAAATTACGCATCCAATTGGTGTATCCAACAAGTTTGTAATTGCCTGAAGGTAAGTCTGCCGGTATAAAGAACTCACTAAAACCAGTACCATTGGTTAGTGCTAGCTTATGCTGAAAAACGATTTCTTTATGTTCGTTTATTAAGTCTACGTATCCTACTTTGCTTAGCGTACTTGGTATCAATGATTCTGATAGTACACAATAAAATTTGTAATAAAGATATTCTCCAGCAAATGATAAATTTGTATTCGTATGAATTAAGACAGTTTCTTCAGGTGTATTGTCTAGATTAGCGTTACCTGTTTGTCCTTTTAGCGTACTGCCTGTGGATAATAAAAGAAATAAGAGTATTATGTATTTCATTTTCTTGTTATTCTTCCCAGAAATCTGGGACAATTTTACTGCTAAATCGAGTACAATCTCCACAACCTGCAGGTGTCATTAAAAAAGGACCGAAAATATCTAAATTTAGAGCGTTAGCTTCACCATCATATTCACTAAAAAAATCTACTCCATTTACATCTATTAAACTAATTAATGGAGAACC
>ENA-ORXC01001136-ORXC01001136.1-marine-metagenome-genome-assembly--contig:-NODE-1136-length-16417-cov-4.026377_pt1 | contig 16417 bp, 13 predicted proteins | sample MGYA00237865_ERZ511478 | MGnify/ENA metagenome assembly ERZ511478 | reverse complement strand
CGCCGCGGCCTGGCGCGGGCGCAACCCCGCCGACCGGTCGGGCGCGGCGGGGGCGCCGGCGCAGGGGGGCCGCCGGTGGGCCGCGCGCCGCCGCCCGGCGGCGGCGCCGCCGAGCGGCGCGCGCGCCGCCCCGACGCGGCGGGTGGGGACGACCGCCCCGAGCCGACCGCTGTCCGACCGTCGGGCGCGGCGACGGTGCACACAGAGGGGCGCCGACGGGCGGCCGGGGGGGGGCACGGCGCGGGGGGGGCGGGCGCGGCGGCGGCGGCTCGGGCGGCGGCGGCGGCACGCCGGCGACCGGGGCGTCCCCGTGGCCGCGCCCGACCCCACCGATCTCAACGCCCTCGCGGCGGCGATTCGTCCGCTGGAGGATGTGGAGCGCGATGCGATCGAGGGGGCGGTTTCGCTGTGCGGGGGCGATGTCCGCAAGGCCGCCGTCTTCCTCGGCGTGTCCCCGGCCACGATCTATCGCAAGCAGAAGACGTGGCGCGAAGGCGCGCGTCAGGGTTGATGGCATTGCCTCCGCCGGTGCCGGGGGGCCGATAAAATCGACTTTTTACGGTGTAAAAGGGGTCGAGACGCCCTTTTCCCGGATGCCCGCGCCGGGCAAGAACCCTTCGTTTAACTTTGAACCCTACGGTTGCCGGCGGAGCGGGACCGTGTGTCCTGTCGGCAGACCCGCCGTCTGGACCGCGCCCCGCCCCGACATCATTCAGCGCGCGCCCCGATAGCTGGCGGTGCGCCCCGTGAACCGGAGCCGTAGTCATGCCCGCATCTGATTCCCGCGACGATTCGTTCGAGACCGACTCGAACAGCCCGTTCTACTTCAACACCTCGCATTGGCGGGCGGTGGACGGGATGCTCGAAGGGGTGCGCGACCGCGCGGGCCTGATGCTGCTGACCGGCCCGACGGGGTCCGGCAAGACCATGATCATGCGCGCGATCTCGGAGGGGCTGAAGGAGAATACGCCCGGGTTGTTCCTGCAATATGCCAGCCTGAACTTCCGCGAATTCATCAACTTCCTGCACACCTCGCTGCGCGTCGAGGACGAGATCATCGATGCGGCCAACAAGGCCGTCGCCCTGCGCGAGTTCCTGTACGTGCAGGCAAAGCGCGACGAGACGGGCGTGGTCTTCATCGACGAGGCGCATAATCTCGAACCCGACGTGCTGAAGATGCTGCCCAAGCTCGCGCGCTTCGACACGCTGGAGGACGGGCGCGTGGTCGGCCTGCAATTCGTGCTGATCGGCAATGACGACATGCGCGAGATCATGGCCGATTCCGAATACGACGAGGTCCGCTCGAAGATCGCGGTCGATCACACCCTGCGCTTCTTCAGCCGCGCCGAACTGAAGCAGTTCCTCAAGAAGCGCCTCGCCCCCATCGCCCGCATGACCGACGAGCCGATCACCGAGGAGGGGGTCGAGGAGATGGGCCGCTTCACCGGGGGCAGTCCGCGCCTGATTGGCATGATCTGCTCGCATACGATGCTGTTCGCCGCCGAGAATCCGGGCCGGTCGATCGATGCGAAGATGGTGCAGGAGGCCGCCGAGGCGCTGATGCTGTCCCCGGTCGAGAACGCCTTCGCCGAGGAAGACAAAAGCCCCGTTTCCGCCGCCGCCCCGTTTTCGGAGGCCGACCTGTCCGGCGACGCCCCGGCCCCGGCGCAGCCGGCGGCCCCGACCCCCTTCACGGATACCCAGACGATCTATTCCGGCGACGAGGACGACACGCCTGATTCGACCCTGCGTACCGGAGACGCCGCCCCCTCCGCCGGGGGTGCCGATGTCGAGGCGGACGGATCGCTCTATGCCACCGACCACGCCGCGATGGTTCCCGGGGGAGACGACGGGGCGACCGCCGGTGCCGAGACGGATCGCGACGAGGACATCGACACCGACGACACCGACGATGCCGGTTTCGACCACGCGGCGTTCGAGGCCGAACTCGACGACGACGACGATTTCGACGACGAGGACGACGACTTCGAGGATGACGAGACGCTGACCGGATCGAGCCGGAAGAAGAAACCGGCGGTCCGCAAGGGCGGCTCTGCCTTCCTCGCACGCCTTGGCTGGCGCAGGCCCGAGGCGGTCGCAGGCCCGGCAAAGGTCATGGGCGCGAGCCGCAAGAAGGACAAGGCCGCCGATGCCCCCGCCCCCAAACGCACCAGACGCGGCCCGAAGACCCGCATCAAGGGCGAACGCGAAAGGACGGCGAAGCGGGCCGGTATCGCGGCGGCGGTGGTCGGGGTGCTCGGCCTCGGCTTCGTCGCGTACAAACCGGTGATCTCGATGGTGGGGTCCGCAGCCTCCTCGGCGCAGCAGCAGATCGCGGGCCTGATGCCGTCGGGCGGGTCCGGTGGCGAGGCGCAAAGCCCCTTCGCCGGGATGCCGACCCTGGGGTCCGACCTGCCCGGCGCGCAGGATACCGTGACCGTCGATATCGAGAACACGCGCTCTGGCTCGACGGGGTCCGGCTCGACGGGCGGCTGGGGCGCGCGGGTCGTGGTCAGCACGGAAACCCCGGTCGCCCCCGTTCCGGGGAAGGCTCCGGCCCTGCCCGACGCGGTGACCGGCATCGCCGGCGGGGCGCTCGATCTGGTCGACCGGGCCATCGGCGCGGGGGAGCGCACCGTCAAGGGCGACAAGATGGGCGGCGTCCTGTCCGCCGCTGCCGACAAGGTGGCGGACATGCGCGACCGGATCACCAGGAACGGCCTGAGCGACGAGCAGGCGACGGCCAGGGCAACGGAACTGGTCGCGAAGGGCGACGCCTATTTCGCCGAGAACAACTACATCACCCCTTCCGGCGGCAACGCCTACGACGCCTATCGCGAGGCGCTGTCGCTGCAACCGGAGAACGAGGCGGCGCAGGCGGGCATCACGAACCTGCGTGAGCATTTCGCGACGAAGGCCGAAGGCGCGCGCACCGCCCGCCAGTGGGAAAGCGCGAACAGCTTCTTCGAGACCGCCATCGCCATCAGCAACCTGCGCTCGGTGAACTGACGGCCCGCGCCCGCCGCCGCCTGCCCCGTCCGCCCTTTTCCTGTGCGCCGCGCCCCGTTTCGCGCTAGACAGGGAAGCAGGGCAGGCGCAGCGGGGCGGATCGATGACACAGCAGCGACGAGTGATGATCTGGGGCGGGGTGCTGGTGGCGCTCATCGTCTTTCTCTCGGTCTTTTCCAGCATCCTGCCGCCGTTCATCTTCGGCGCGATCATCGCCTATTTCCTCGATCCCGTCGCCGACTGGCTGGAGACGCGGGGTATCTCGCGCCTGTTCGCGACGGTCATCGTGCTGTTCGTCTCGATCTGCATCTTCGCGCTGCTCGCGGTGGCGGTCCTGCCCGTGCTGCTGGACCAGTTCGCGGCGCTGGTGCGGAACCTGCCCGGCTACATCGATTCCCTGCGTGGCCGGGTCGAGGGGCTGGTCGGCACGATCCAGTCCGTCGCCCCCATTCCCGACGCGAACGCCGAGGCGAAACCCGCCTCCGAACAGTTGCGCGATGCCGCCCGGGATGTGGGGGGCAAGGTGCTCCAGAGCCTGTGGAGCGGGGGGGTCGCCTTTGTCGGGGCCATGGCGGCCATCGTCGTCACGCCGGTCGTCGCGTTCTATCTGCTGCTGGACTGGGACAATCTGGTCAAGCGCGTCGACGAGCTGATTCCCCGCCGCCACCTGTCCGAAATGCGCAAGCTGGCCGGCGATATCGACGACGTGCTGGCGGGTTTCATGCGGGGGCAGTTCCTCGTCTGCATCATCCAGGGGACGTTCTACGCCGTGGGCCTGTCGCTGATCGGGCTGGATTTCGGCCTCGTCGTCGGCATGATCTCGGGCATGGCCAGCTTCATCCCCTATGTCGGGGCGATCCTGGGGCTGACGCTGTCGATGGGGCTGGCCTTCACGCAGTTCTGGGGCGACTGGGTCAGCATCGGGGCGGTGCTGGGCGTGTTCATGTTCGGCCAGGCGGTCGAGGGCAACGTGCTGACGCCGTGGCTGGTGGGCGGCAGCGTCGGGTTGCACCCGGTCTGGCTGATCTTCTCGCTGGCGGCCTTCGGGTCGCTGTTCGGGTTCGCGGGGCTGCTGATCGCGGTGCCGGCGGCGGCGGTGATCGGCGTGCTGATCCGCTACGGCGTGGTGCAGTACCGGTCCAGCCCCCTCTACACCGAAGACGAATCGTGAGCATCGCGGCGGCGGAACCCCGGCAACTGCCGCTCGATCTCGACTGGCCGCGCAAGCGCGCCCTGACCCGTGCCGATTTCGTCGAGGGCACCTGCAATGCCGAGGCGCTGGCGGCGGTGGAGGACTGGCGGAACTGGACGGACGGGCGGCTGGTGCTGTGCGGGGACGAGGGCTGCGGCAAGACGCATCTGGCCGGTATCTGGGCGGGGTTGGGCGGGGCGCGCTTCATCGACGCCGCCGCCCTTGACCGCGCCCATATCCGCGACGTGGCGGGCCTGGGCGCGGTGGTGATCGAGGATGTCGACCGCCGCCTCGCCGTCGCCGACGCCGCCGGGGGCCGCGCGGCGGCGGAGGAGGCGCTGATGCACCTGTTCAACCTGATGGGCGAGCGGGGCGGGCACATCCTGTTCACCGGGCGAGAGGCCCCGGCGCGGTGGTCCGTGCGCCTGCCCGATCTGGCCTCGCGCCTCGCCCTGCCGCCGGTCTTTCGGGTCGGGCGGCCCGATGACACGCTGTTGTCGCACTTGTTCCTTAAGCTGTTCGACGATCGCGATATCGCCCTCGATCCCCGGGTCGCCACCTTCCTCGCCCTGCGCGCCGAGCGCAGCTTTCGCGCGGCGCATGCGGTGGTGGAGGCGCTCGACCGCTACAGCGTGGGGGTCAAACGTCCGGTGACGGTGGGGCTGGCAAAGGAAGTATTCGGATGGTGACTCTTGATTCGGGCGGACACCCCGCCCCGGCCGACCCCGCGCAGGAGGGGGCCGCCCCCCGCCCGGCCCCGCCGTCGCGCGCCGATTTCCTGAACACGCGCCCCGGGCCGCCCGCCGATCTGGATTTCACGATGGAGCGCCCCGACCGCTTCATCAACCGCGAACTGTCCTGGCTCGCCTTCAACGACCGGGTGCTGCGCGAGGCGGACGACCGCCGCCATCCGCTGCTGGAGCGGTTGCGCTTCGTGGCGATTTCGGGGTCCAATCTCGACGAGTTCTACACCGTGCGCGCCGCCGGTCTGCGCGAACTGGTCAATGCCGGGGTCACCCGCACCAGTGCCGACGGCCTGACCCCCGCGCAGCAACTGGAGCAGATCAACGCCACGTGCCAGACCCTGATGCAGGAACAGCAGACCCGCTGGTTCACCCTGCGCGAGGAGATGGAGGGGCAGGGCATCGTCCTGGTTTCCAAGGACGACCTGACCGCCGACGAGCGCGAGTGGCTGGATGCCAAGTTCATGGACGACGTCTTCCCCGTCCTGTCCCCGCTGGCCATCGACCCCGCGCATCCCTTCCCCTTCGTGCCGAGCAAGGCGCTGTCGCTGGCGTTGCAACTGGTGCAGCGCGGCGGGGATGCGGAGATCGACGCCCTCCTGATCGTGCCGCCCCAGATCGCGCGCTTCACCCGGTTGCCCGAAGGCCGCGAAGCGACCGGCGGGGCGACCGGCATCCGCTTCGTCGCGCTGGAGGACATGATCGCGCTGTCCCTCGACCGCATCTTTCCCGGCTACGACGTGCTCGGCTCCGGCCTGTTCCGGGTGCTGCGCGATTCGGACATGGAGATCGAGGAGGAGGCCGAGGATCTGGTCCGCGAATTCGAGACCGCCCTCAAGCGCCGCCGCCGGGGCGAGGTGATCCGCCTGAAGATGGGGTCCGACACCCCCGACACCCTGCGCGACTGGATCAGCCGCGAACTGGGCGTGCGCGACAGCGAAGTCACCTATGTCGACGGCGTCGTCGGGGTCGCCGATCTGGAGCAGTTGATCGTCGACGACTATCCGGACCTGCGCTGGCGCAGCTACACCCCCCGCCGTCCCGAACGGCTGGGCGATTTCGGCAATGACTGCTTCGCCGCGATCAAGCACAAGGATTTCCTGCTGCACCACCCCTACGAGACGTTCGACGTCGTGGTCGAATACCTGCGCCAGGCCGCCCGTGACCCGAACGTGCTGGCCATCAAGCAGACCCTCTACCGCACCTCGGCCCAAAGCCCGATCGTCGAGGCGCTGTGCGAGGCCGCCGAACTGGGCAAGCAGGTCACGGCGCTGGTGGAGCTGAAGGCCCGCTTCGACGAGGCGGCGAATATCGTGCAGGCCCGGCAACTGGAGCGGGCGGGCGCGCAGGTCGTCTACGGCTTCATCGACTGGAAGACGCATGCGAAGATGTCTTCCGTCGTGCGGCGCGAGGATGGCAAGCTGGTCACCTACACCCATTACGGCACCGGCAACTACCACCCCATCACGGCGAAGTTCTATACCGACCTGTCCTTTTTCACTGCCGACAAGACGCTGGCGCGCGATGCGGGGCGGGTGTTCAACTACGTCACGGGCTATGCCGAGCCGCGCGATCTGGAGAAGGTTTCCATCTCGCCCATCGGCATGAAATCCCGCATCCTCGCCCTGCTGGCGGAGGAGGTGGGCCACGCCCGCGCCGGTCGCCCCGCCCAGGTCTGGGCCAAGCTGAACTCGCTGATGGAGGTCGAGATCATCGACGCGCTCTACGCCGCCAGCCGGGCCGGGGTGCGCATCGACCTGATCATTCGCGGCATCTGCGGCGTGCGCCCGGGCGTGGCGGGCCTGTCCGAGAACATCCGCGTCAAGAGCATCGTCGGGCGCTATCTGGAGCATTCCCGCATCGTGTGCTTCGGCCGGGGCGAGGGGCTGCCGGGGGACAATGCCAGCGTCTTCATCTCCTCCGCCGACTGGATGGACCGCAATCTGAACCGGCGGGTCGAGACGCTCTGCCCGATCGAGAACCCCACGGTGAAGCGCCAGATCCTGCAACAGGTCATGGCCGCCAACCTGCGCGACGAGGCGAATACCTGGGTGATGAACGGCGACGGTACCTATACGCACGAGGAGGACGAGGGCGGATTCGACTGCCATGAATTCTTCATGAAATACCCCTCCATTTCGGGCCGGGGCCGCGCCGGGTCCGCCGATGCGCCGCTGCTGACGGTGGATTGAGGGGCGTCGCCGGGGCCGCTATTTCTTGCGCTTCGACTTGCACGCCTGGCTATCGGTTTCGGGTCCGCCGGGGCGGCACTCGCACGGGCGACCGTCCTTGTCGCGGTCGTGGTTGCCGCATTTCGTCGGCCAGACATGCGGCGGGCCGGCCTTGCAGTGGCGCACGGCATCCGCATAGGTGGGGAAATCGGCGCATTTGACCTTGTGGGCAGCGGCGCTCCCCATGCTTCCGATCGAAATTGCACAAGCCAGCCAGAGGGTTTTCATGATGTCTTCCCGAAGCGTGATCCTCGGACACGATTACAGTCATGATGGTTGTGTATCAATGATATTCTCGTATCGGTAGTGCGCTGCGAATGGCGGATCGAGGGGGCATCGTTCGAAAACCACTCTGTCCCGGGCGCAGACCCGGGACCGTGAGGGCCGATGCCCCGCTGCGCGTGACCCCGCGCCCCGGTCGGTGTATCGACGGGGACGACTCACGCACCGAAGGACGCCCCCGATGACCGACCCCCTGAACATCGTCATTCCCGGTTGCTCCGGCCGCATGGGGCAGATGCTCGTGCGTGAAGTGCTCGATACCGAAGGCGCGGTCCTGCATGCGGTGACGGAGCGGCCCGGGCACCCGTGGGTCGGGCAGGATATCGGGGCCGCGATGGGCCTCGGGCGCGACCTGGGCATCGTGGTCGGGGGCGATCCGCTGGAGGCGGTGCTGGGCGCCCATGCGATGATCGACTTCACCGCCCCCGAAGCGACGGTGGCCCATGCGGCGCTGGCGGCGCAGGCGAAGCTGGTGCATGTGATCGGCACCACGGGCCTCGCCCCCGAGCATCTGGCCAAACTCTCCGCTGCCGCGCGCCATGCGGTGCTGGTGCGGGCGGGGAACATGTCGCTGGGGGTCAACCTGCTGACGATCCTGACCGAACGGGTCGCCCGCGCGCTCGACACCGATTTCGATATCGAGATCGTCGAGGCGCATCACAACCGCAAGGTCGACGCCCCCTCCGGCACCGCGCTGATGCTGGGCGAGGCCGCCGCTGCCGGGCGAGGCGTATCGCTGGACGACGTGTCGGACCGGGCGCGCGACGGCATGACGGGGGCGCGAAAGCGGGGCGATATCGGCTTTCACGCCATTCGCGGCGGGGATGTGGTGGGCGAGCATGACGTGATCTTTGCCGCCGATGGCGAGCGCATCGTCCTGCGCCACCTCGCCACCGACCGCCGCATCTTCGCCCGGGGCGCGCTGAAGGCGGCGCTGTGGGGCCGGGGGCGAAAGCCGGGCGAATACGCGATGATCGACGTGCTGGGATTGGGGGGGTAGGGAGTTCAATATCCCCCGCCCCGGGCGCAGACCCGGGGCCTCGCCGAACAATGCTCTGACCATCGAGGCCCCGGGTCTGCGCCCGGGGCAGAGTGTCTTTCCGTCCCTCAGCTCCGCGAGGCACTCTGGCATTGCGGGGTCCAGGTGCCGGCGGCGATGCCCCAGCGGTATTCGAGCGGGGCATGGGGGTCCGAGATCATGCGCCCGGCCTCCAGCCCGCGAAAGACCTCGCGCAGGGTCATGTTGCGCCCGCCGCGAATATCGAACGGCACGGCGCAGAAGGACCCGATCTGCTCCTCGGACATGGTATTGCCGGGGGCGAAGATCGCCTCGATCACGGGCTTTTCCGCAAAATTCGCCGTCGCCCAGTCCGGGTGCGAACGCATCGCACTCAGGACCCGGAACTGCCCGGTCAGCTTCTTGTCGCGCCCGGGGGTCGAGTATTCGCCGTATTCGCCCATGCTCATGCACTGGCGGCCGTGGTTCTCTTCCATGCGGGCCAGATAGTTCAGGCCGTGATTCACGATGTCGACGCGCTGGGCCGCGTAATCGCACAGCGACGCGAACAGGCGGCTGGCCTTCTGCGCCATCGGCTCCTTGATCGTGGCGAGCGCGTCCTGGGTGGCGAGGGCGAAGGCCTCGCGGCTGCCGCCCAGATTGGCGGCGATTTCCCACTGCTCCATGCTCGCACCCGGCACCTTGGCAGGGTCCGTGCGCAGCATGTCGATGGGCTTGAACCGGCGATAGCCGTCGCGCTTCTTCGAATCCTCGGCAACCTCGGCGGGGAAGTCGTTGATCTCGGCCATGATCCGCCACGCGCGGGGGCTGGAATGGGACAGGGTGGTCATCGCGCCGGTCGGCTCGACGTTCTTGATGATATAGGCGTGGTTGCGCGGCAGCAGGAACATGTCGCCCGGCTTGATGTCGGCCAGGGCCACCGGATAGGTGTCGTTCACCAGATTCAGCGTGCTGGTCACGTCGCCGACATACTCGATGAAGGCGCGCACCTTGTCGGCCTCGGTATATTCGGGACCCTTGTAGCTGCGCCAGGACCCGTCATCCATCTCCTCGCGGCGGCTTTCGCGATAGCCGTCCCACTTGGAGAATTCGTTGGACAGGGTGCGCCGCTTGCCGGTCGGGTCGTTGATCGCAAAGGGCAGCTTGTGCTCGTAGGCATACATGATCCGCATCGCGTAGATCGCGTCGGAACAGTCGAGCGCCAGACCGAAGACGGTCTTGTGCTCGGGAATATGGAAGTAATCCTTGTCGAATTCCTCGCGCACCCAGTCGGCATAGGCGCTTTCATGCGCCTCGGTCCACTCGTTCTGCGCCTCCCATATCGCCGCCTTGGCGGGCAGGGCGGCGAGGCAGAGCAGCGCGCAGGTGGCGCTGGCGATACGACGGGCGAAACGCTTCACCATAATGATCTCCCGCTTGAGGCGTGCATGATTGAAACGAGTATAGGCCGCGCAGGGCGTCGTGTCGCCTGCGCAGCCGAGGCTTCAAGTCATTGTGACATCATGGTCCTAACGCCCGATCAACCGACAAGTTCGATCCCGGCGAAGAAATAGGCGATTTCGATTGCGGCATTCTCGGCGCTGTCCGACCCGTGGACCGAGTTTTCGCCGATGGACTGGGCGAATTCCTTGCGCACGGTGCCGGCATCGGCCTCGGCGGGGTTGGTCGCGCCCATGACCTTGCGGTGCAGGTCGACGGCGTTCTCGCCCTCCAGCACCTGCACGACAACGGGCGAGCGGGACATGAATTCGGTCAGTTCGCCGTAGAACGGACGCTCGGCATGCACGTCGTAGAACTTCTCGGCCTGGGCGCGGGTCATGTGGATGCGCTTCTGGGCGACGATGCGCAGGCCGGCATCCTCGAACAGGGCATTGATCTTGCCGGTCAGGTTGCGCTCGGTGGCGTCGGGTTTGATGATCGAGAACGTGCGCTGCATGGCCATGGACCGGCTCCTTGAAAGGGGGATGTACTGAGACTGCCGCGCGCTTACCACGGGTGCGGTATACAGGGAACCGCTTTTCCGCTCCGGCGGGCGATTTGAACGATTCGCCTCCTGCGCGAGTTCGTGTTTTGTATCAATGACGCGGGCTAACCGGATTGAAATACCGCACTGATCCGGATGGACGGGGCTGCACTTAAATGTCTCGAAATCAAGCCGTTTTCCGGGTAGAATCGTGTCGGATCGTCACACTCGACGTCAAGACAAGTTCTGGAGATACGGATAATGACTATCGCCCTCGTGCTTTGCGTCCTCATGATCATCGCCGGTGCGGCCGTCTTCGGATGGCTGGTGCGCTGGAACGTCAAGCAGGGGGATGTCCCGGTCGATCCGCGCGACATGGCGCGGCGCGTTGCCGAGCGACATGCCGCCGAACGGGGGTCGTCGGTATGAAGATGATCCTCCTCTATCTGTACCCGATCCTGCTGCTGCTGGGCGGGGCGCTGTTCGGATGGCTGGCGCGCTGGTACCGGTATGGCGGGCGCTGCGGCCCGGGCGGCATCGCCGAGGGCATCCCCAATATCGATACCGAAGGCGGCACCGTGCGGCTCGACGGGTCGGAACCGGTGGTCGCGATGGATACCGGGCGCATGGGCGCGGCGGTGGCCGACGATGCCAGGGCGACGCTCGGCTCGCTCAAGACCGGCTACTCCGACGGCAAGCGCACCGGCACGACCGCCCCGACCGGCGAGGCCGAGGGATCGACCGCCGCGAAGATCGGCGCGATTGCGGGCGGCACGGCGGCGGCGATCGGCGCGGGCGTGGCCAGTGCGGCGACGGCGGTGAAGGACACGGCGTCGAGCGCGGCGGATGCGACGAAATCCTCGCTCGCCACGGCCCGGGAGAGCTATGCGGAAGGCCGCGCACCGGGCGAAACCCCCGATGCGCCTGCGGACAGGTCCGTCGTGGCCAAGATGGGCGCAGCGGTCGGCGGCGCGGTGACCAGCGTGCGCGAAACGACGGCCAAGGCGGTCGAGAGCACGAAATCGGCGGCGGCTCCCCTGACGGACGGGACGGCGAAGGCGAAGATTTCGGAGGTTGCGGGCAATGCTGCGGATGCCGTGAAAGGCACGGCGTCGGGCGCGGCGGATGCGACGAAATCCTCGTTCGGCGCGGTGAAGGACGGCTTCGCGGAGGGCAAGGCCCCGGGGGAGACGCCGGATGCGCCTGCGGACGGGTCGGTTTCGGCCAAGGTCGGCGCGGCGATGGGCGGCGCGACGGCGGCGGTGTCCGACACGGCGGCCAAGGCGGTCGAGAGCACGAAATCGGCGGCGGCTCCCCTGACGGACGGGACGGCGAAGGCGAAGATCTCAGAAGTCGCGGGCAACGCTGCGGATGCGGTGAAGGATACGGCGTCGGGCGCGGTGGATGCGACGAAATCCTCGTTCGGCGCGGTGAAGGACGGCTTCGCCGAGGGCAAGGCTCCGGGAGAGACGCCGGATGCGCCTGCGGACGGGTCGGTTTCGGCCAAGGTCGGCGCGGCGGTGGGCGGTGCGGCGGCGGCCCTCGGGGTTGCCGGAGCCAGTACGGGTGCCAGTACCAGTACCAGTGCGTCGGATCGTTCCGGTCCGGGCATGGCCGGGGCGACGCTCGGGCAGGAGGACGGCCATGCGCTGCTCGATGCCGGGATGGCGGCCGATCGGGATGCCGACGGCAACACGGGTGCCGTCGAAACCGAGGTCGATATCCCCGATACCTTCAGCGCGGCGGAAATCGAGGCGCAGAACCTGATCGCCTCCGATGCAGTGATCGAGAAACCGGCCGGCACCCTCGCCGCCCCCCGGTCCGGACAGGCGCAGGACGACCTGAAGCGGATCAAGGGGATCGGCCCCAAGATCGAGGGGGCGCTCAATTCCGAGGGCATCTATCACTTCGACCAGATTGCCGGGTTCGGCGCGCGGGATATCGCCTGGGCCGACCGGACGCTGGCCGTGAAGGGCCGGGTGGTGCGCGACCGCTGGGTGCCGCAGGCCCAGGGCCTCGCCGCGCTGGAGGCTGTGGAGGCCGAAGTCGATATCCCCGAAACCCTCAGCGCGGAGGAGGCGGAGGCCCAGCGCCTGATCGCGTCCGGCGACAGCGTCGCGAAACCCGCCACGGCACTGGATGCGCCGTGGCAGGGGCGCGCGCCCGACGACCTGCAACGGATCAGGGGGATCGGGCCGAAGATCGAGGGGACGCTCAATGCCGAGGGCATCTACTACTTCGACCAGCTCGCCGAACTGGACGGGCCGGGCATCGCCTGGGCCGACCGGCGGCTGGCGATCAAGGGCCGGGTGGTGCGCGACCGCTGGGTGGCGCAGGCCAAGGCGCTGGCGGAGCTGGACGCCAAGGAGGCCGAGGTCGCGATTCCGGACACCCTCAGCGCGGAGGAGGCCGAGGCCCAGCGCCTGATCGCCTCCGGCGAGACCGTCGCGAAACCGGCCAATACGCTGACCGCCCCCCGGCAGGGCCGCAAACCCGACGACCTGAAGCGGATCAAGGGAATCGGTCCCAAGATCGAAGCGACGCTCAACGCCGAGGGCATCTACTACTTCGACCAGATCGCCGAACTGGACGCGCGGGGCATCGCGTGGGCCGATACGCGGCTGGCGATCAAGGGCCGGGTCGTGCGCGATCGCTGGGTGCCGCAGTCGCAGGGGCTTGCCGCGCTCGGACCGGTGGAGGCGGAGGGCGACAGCGCCGCGATGCGCGCCCGCTTCGCCGCCCTGTCCGACGAGGCGGAGGACGATGCGTCGGCGGGCAGCGGGATGCAGGCGGGGATGATCGACATCCCCGACACCCTGGGCGAGGCCGAAACCGAGGCCCAGCGCCTGATCGAGTCCGGCGAGGAGGTGGGCAAGCCCGCCAACGCTCTCGCCGCACCGGAGGCAGGCCGCGCGCCCGACGACCTGAAGCTGATCAGCGGTATCGGGCCGAAGATCCAGCAGACGCTGAACGGCGAGGGGGTCTATTACTTCGACCAGATCGCGGATTTCGGCGGGCGGGATCTGGCCTGGGCCGACCGCACGCTGGGGTTCCGGGGCCGCGTGGTGCGGGATCGCTGGATTCCGCAGGCGAAGGGGCTGGCGGCGCAGCGGGACCGCACGGGCCTGGGTGCCACGGTCACCGCACGGGGCGGGGAGGGGGCGTCGACCGATGCCGCCGCCGATACCTCTGCCGATACCTCTGCCGATACCTCCGCCGGCACCATGCCCCTGCGCCTGGCCGAGGCCGAAGCCCTGCGCCTGATAGAGCGGGACGGCGGCTATTCCGCCACCGCCCAGAACCGCCCCGACATCCTGATGCAGGACGGGCCGGTCAGCGGGCGGCCGGACGACCTGCAACGGATCAAGGGCATCGGCGACAAGCTGGAGCGGGTCCTGAACGGGCTGGGCATCTACTACTTCCGACAGATCGCCTCGTTCAGCGCGACCGATATCGCGTGGATCGACAGCAAGCTGAAGTTCAAGGGCCGCGTCATCCGCGACCGCTGGGTGCCGCAGGCCGACACGTTCGAGAAGAACCGCGACTGATTGTCGCCAATTCCCTCTGCCCCGGGTCCGCGCCCGGGGCAGAGGGCGCATCGATTGCCCTTCCCCGAACGCAGAAAAGGCCCCGAACGCAGAAAAGACGCGGTCCCTTCACGGGGCCGCGCCGATTCCGAATCGGTCGTGCAGAAGCGGGTGGGGCCTTAGAGACCGCCCTCGCGCTGGGCCTTCTTGCGCGCCAGCTTGCGGGCGCGGCGGATGGCCTCGGCCCCCTCGCGCGCGCGGCGCTCGGACGGCTTCTCGTAGTGCTGCCGCAGCTTCATTTCACGGAAGATGCCTTCGCGCTGCATCTTTTTCTTCAGCGCCTTGAGCGCCTGATCGACATTGTTGTCTCGAACCAATACCTGCACGGGAACCGTTCCACCGTATCATTATCAAAAATCTGAAACCGGCCTATATCAGCCCGATGCCCCCTTGTCGACTCGCAGAGAGGAAAATTCGATGTCCGATGACCCGTTAGATGCCGTGCGCGACGCGATTCTGGATGCCGCCCTGCCGGATGTCCCCTTCGACGGGTGGTCCGAGGCGCTGTTTCGCCGGGCGGTTGCGGGGGCGCAGGTCGATGCGGGCCACGCGAAGCTGGCCTTTCCGCGCGGCGCGCTCGACCTGGCCGTCGCCTTCCACTGGCGGGGCGACGCGCGGATGCTGGAGCGTCTCGATACCCCCGATTTCGCCGCCCTCGGCATGACCAGGAAGATCACCACCGCCATCCGCACCCGGCTGGAGATCGCCGCCCCGCACGAGGAGGCGATTCGCCGCGCCACCGCGATGTTCGCCCTGCCCCCCTACGCCCCCGAAGGCGCGCGCCTGACCTGGGAGACGGCGGATGCCATCTGGAACGCCGCCGGGGACAGCGCGCAGGACTACAACTGGTACACGAAGCGCCTGACGCTCTCGGGCGTATTCTCCTCGACGCTGCTGTACTGGCTGGCCGATACCTCGCCCGAGAAGGAGGAGACGTGGGCCTTCCTCGACCGGCGCATCGACGACGTGATGCGATTCGAGAAGGCCAAGGCGTCGCTGCGCGGCAACCCCCTCGTCCGCATGGCGATGACGGGTCCGAACGCGATCCTCTCGCGCATCCGCCCCCCGCGCAAGGGCGCGGGACCGCGTGACCTGGACGTGGGCCTGCCGGGGTCGCCAGGCTGATTGCGGTGCGGCGACAATGCCGCTAGGGTCGGCGTCCCAGAATCGCTTGCGGAGGCCCAGCGGCCATGAAAGTCATCGCGGAACGCGCCGCCCTCCTCAAATCGCTCAGCCATGTCCAGAGCGTCGTGGAGCGTCGCAACACCATCCCCATCCTCGCCAACCTGCTGCTGCGCGCGGATGACGAGGGGCTGTCGATGTCCGCGACCGATCTGGATATCGAGGCGATCGTCAGGATGGACGCGAAGGTCGAGAGCGCGGGGACCGTGACGATCTCGGCCCAGACGCTCTATGAAATCGTGCGCAAGCTGCCCGACGGTTCCGAAGTCGCGCTGACGCTGGACCCGGAGGATCAGCGCGTCAGCGTCTCCGCCGGGCGCTCGCGGTTCGCGCTGGCGACCCTGCCGTCCGAGGATTTTCCGGTGATGGCGAACGACAAGTACGAGCACCAGTTCGAAATGCCCGGCGGCATCCTGCGCCGGTTGTTCGAGAAGACGCGATTCGCGATCTCGACCGAGGAAACGCGGTACTATCTCAACGGCATCTACCTGCACGTGCATGGTGAGGCGACCAAGATGCTGCGCGCCGTGTCGACCGACGGCCACCGCCTCGCGCGGCTCGACACGCCGATCCCCCCGGGGGCCGAGGACGCGCCGGGCATCATCGTGCCGCGCAAGACGGTGAACGAACTGGTCAAGCTGCTCGATGACGAGGATCAGGTGGTGCAGGTCGCCGTTTCGGAGACCAAGATTCGCGTGACGGCGGGGCGCACGGTGCTGACCTCCAAGGTGATCGACGGCCAGTTCCCCGACTATACCCGCGTGATCCCCGACAAGAACGACAAGACCCTGACCGCCGATGCCGCCATGTTCGCCGCCGCCGTCGACCGCGTGGCCACCGTCAGTTCCGAGAAATCCCGCGCCGTGAAGCTGGTGGTCGAGGAGGACCGCCTGACCCTGTCCGTCAATGCCCCGGACAGCGGCACGGCGGACGAGGAGATGATCGTCGCCTATTCCGACGAGCCGATCACCATCGGCTTCAACGCGAAGTACCTGCTGGAAATCGCCAGCCAGATCGAGCGCGAGAACGCGGTGTTCGAGTTTCTGGACCCCGGCTCCCCGACATTGGTGCGCGAGGAGGGGGACGATGCGGCGGTGTATGTGGTGATGCCGATGCGGGTGTAGCAAGAAACACCCCGTCCCGGGCAACGACCCGGGACCTCGCAGAATGACGCGCCATTGGTCGAGGCCCCCCATTGGTCGAGGTGCCG
>ENA-ORXC01001135-ORXC01001135.1-marine-metagenome-genome-assembly--contig:-NODE-1135-length-16419-cov-7.282585_pt1 | contig 16419 bp, 14 predicted proteins | sample MGYA00237865_ERZ511478 | MGnify/ENA metagenome assembly ERZ511478 | reverse complement strand
GTGCGCCACGCGCCCCCGGCACGCGTACACGCGCCCCCCCCCCGATCTTACCATGGTCGTCGGCGGCATCATCCTTGCTGATTATCGGCGTCGCCTCACTGGACGTTGCGTTTTCTCCCCTCCGGTCGGCCCCACGGTACGTCTCCCATCATGGCACGTGCCCACCCTTGTACCCCTATTGTTTCTCCACTTCTCGACGGCGTGATCTGCTCCCGTACGTGGGCCATGTTGCCTCCTTCACATGTCTTCCTTGGCGTCGTCGTGGGGAGTGGTGCTATTCCAGTTTTGATACTGACGTACCAGGTGCCCTGTTCCACCGCGCTGCTTGACTCTGTGCACTGTACTGGTTGGTTTTTTGTGCAGCTCCGTGATTATGCCAAGTGGGAGTGCGGCGCCCGGACGCGACGAGTACAACGAGTACGTGGAGTTTTTTGACATCCTCGGCATCACGGACGCTGTTAAGGTTGCATACCTATCCACTCTGCTGCGCCTATTCTACGAAGCGGCCACCAAGCTGGACACACACCTCGCTCCCCACGGCGCGTCTTTGCACTCGGCCGTGAGCCGTATCATCACCTCGACGAGCCCCAACGAGCCGCCACGCCACCGCTGGATCCGCGTCGTCGACCGGCTGGGATTCTTCACCGACAAGGACCTCCACGCCCAGCGTATCGTCAATGTTGGGCTGTCGTTTGCGTACCGGAAGCTGCAGCTCAATGCCCTAACGGAGGACAACGCCCTGCTGCTCCAAGAGTATGGCTCCGAAAGACGGACAGCGCCTCCGACGGGTCGTGTACACGGTGGAGATGAAGTACCTGCCGGCGGCGTGGAGGTAGTCCGCCGAGACTTAGTCGCGCTGCCATGTGCGAGCTCTGCTGCTGGTGATGGGGGTGAGCGACGGCGTGCAGCACAAGATCCTCTTCTGGGGAATGGGGTGGCGGTGGGATCTATAGACGAGGTGCCATCCGCTGGAGGTGTCGTCGTCCGAGGTGCCTCAGTCGGTCCCCCAGCAACCACGGGCGTGGTGGCCCCGGTCGGTGCCGGGTCCCAAGGTACGAGCGGAGACGGCAGCCATGCGGTCATCCCCGGTGGACTCGTTGTTATTGACCGGTCGCTGCCACCACAGCCGGTGGCGGCTGGCGGTGGTGCTTTAAGCGCGGTCGCGTCGGTCGCTGACCAAGCGCTTGATGGCACTGGAGCACAAGGGGGGCGCACTTTTTTTTGGAGGTCTTGGATCCGCCTCTGTCGGAGCTGATGTGATTTCAGGCCCGCGGCCACCAGATGGTGATCAAGCTGCGGGGGGCGACCTTGAAGGACAAGACCCCTCCGAGTCTGCCGGTGACGACAACGGAGGCGGCCACTCTGACGCTCAAGCAGACGGCGCCAACCCGATGACGGACTTTGAGAATCAACCAACGGTCGCCCCGCTGCCTGGTGCCATCGGTTTTGTACTGGCGGCAATGCGGTCCATCAAGGAGGTCGATGTCGCGACGGCGGTGATGCGGTCGCTGCTCAACGACAGCTTGCTTACTACCGCTCGTGCGTGGAGGGCCCGCCGGCCGCTCAAGTCCGGGGATGCTCGCAAGAGGACGGAGTGGACTGACGTCTTTGACATGATGTCGCCGTGGTGGCCAGTTTGGAACGCACCCGTCGATGCCCCTGCTGGGATGCCCCCCGACGGAACCTTTGCCGCCAAGGACAACGCGACGAGGGCATGTCGATCATCTAGGTGGCGGGTACGTGTGGAGATACGTGGCGTTAATGAGATGTTGAAAAAGCTGTCCACCCGGTCCTACCGTTACTTCCCCAAGAATGCCTTGTCGTCCCATGAGTTGGTCGGTCGGTACTCTGCGAGCACGAAGTTGCGGCTGCCGGCTACGGCGGCGATGATGCTTCTCGTCTCGACCAAGGACGAAACTTTTGGTCCTATCCTGGGCAACCTTGCGAGCGGGGGGCGCCCGACCATGCCGCGCTCCTCGCCACTGGCGACGGCCACCTACCACGACTTTGCCGCTGCGAATCCCGGCACAACCGACACCACTCTCGAAGGTCCCCCCGCCACCCCCGCCGCTCCTCCATCATCTCAACCAAGGCCCGTCACTGTGCATCCTAGAGCTCCCAGTGCAGTACTGGACCTCGCTGGCCCAGTGGCGCGGTTCCCCGACCAGCTGTTTGATGACATGGACGCGCCCCTGGACCAAGAACGGGTTGGAGAAGGCGTACAAAATCGGGCGGCGCGCCTGGCCCATCGACGCGCATCTGGACGGCCACCACGTCCTCGAGACAGCAGCCAAGTACCTGACGCAGGCTCGAGCAGTGCCGCTCCCGGCGGCACACCCGCCGCGCCGAGCAGTGCGAGTGCTGGGAGAGGATCAAGTAAGCGCAAGCTGGCGGCTCCGGGACGCAGCCCGCCGCCAGCCAAGCGCCGACCAGCTGTTGCCGTTCGTGGCGGACGTGGTGGCGTATCACTTGCCCGTGGCCGGGGTCGTGACCGCCAACCTGTTTCCCACCATGAACTTGGAGGCGGCGCACCAGTTGCCGGTGCCGGTCGTGGGGCTGCGGCACCTCCAATCCGTGGTAGGCTTCGGGACGGTGCACCTGCGGCTGATGGTGAGCTTTCCGGCGACGTACGCATGCCCGCTGATGGTCATTGCGGCGGCGCAACGGGGCTGGCATACGCACCCGTCGGCTTGGTGGACAATGGCGGCGATGCAACGGCTGCAAAAGACGTAAGTGGTGGCGGTGGGGGTGTTGGCCTGGGCAGAGAGGGATCCGCAACAGTCGACTGTGCGGCTGCGCCTGTGGCGCCAGAATGTGGCGACGGCACAACGGCTGCTGCCGTCCCACAAGGCAGTGGTGAAAGTGCCGACGGCGGCGGTAGATAAATGAGTGTTGGTTCAGTACTATGAGAACGTGAGCATGTAATAAAATGGACTACTACAGACGAGGACACTCCATACAGTACCGCACGGCAGCCATATCGGCCAACAAGCGAGTAGGAGAGAAGGACTTCACAAACATGCGGCGCTTGTCGGCCACCCGGCTCGCGGCGGTGTGCACCATGCCATCCTCGAACGCCTCGCACAGGTCGAGGACAGCCTCAGAGAGGGTCAGGCTCTGGGAGCGGTGCACCGTGATAGCCCAACCCAACACAAAAGGAACTTGCAAACGCACAGCAAGAGCGCCTGCGACCGACAGCACGCGCGCCTTGAACTTGACAGGCGCGCACTCCACCGCAATCCACCCTGCCCCGGCGTCGCGGAGCCCGTCCGACCCCCTTGACACCCCGTCCGGCATGGTGTGGTTCTCAAAGCGGCAAACGGGCGTGCCAGTCGGCAGATACGACACAATGCGTCCGATGCTGCCGTGGAAGAGCCCAAGGGAGATCTTGCAGTTGGAGGTAAACATGACCTGCGCGTTGAGGCAGTGCTGCACGCGGCGCGGCGCGACGCACTCTATCAACGCCGCCGCACGCGTCTCGACAGAGATACGCGCCAAGACCGGCTGGCGCACAGACGGGTCGCGGTCTGGGTCGACCTCGACCGAATCCTCGCAGAGGAAGTCATCCGGCCGGTGGCCACCCGCAAGGCGGGAGAGGCACTTGTTATTGTGCGCAGTGACGTCCTTGTGGCGCGGCACCAAGTGCAACACGGTCTTCTCAATCTCTTCGTACGCGGGGCCTGCCACAAAGCGCTCTTGCATGAGCCGCGCCAGCCGCGATGAGCACAAGCCAAAACGTGCATCTTGAATGGCGGAGATGTATTCCTTCTCATTTTGCCGGCGCACCCAGGTGAGCTCGAGCATCTCGTAACCAAACAGCTCCTGCCAGCAGGAAGACGTGAAGGCCAGCCCGCCATACGGTGGCCGCAGCTGCAGGAAGTCCCCAAAGGCGTAGAACACGCATGGCGCCGCGTCCCGCGGCTGGCACTGGAGACGCAGCGAGCGCATGGTGTCCAACGTCGCAGCTGGCACCATCGAGATCTCGTCCACGAGAAGAACTCTAACCTGCGACAGTCGACGGCCAATGGGGCCCCACCGCTTCTGCCGCAGGAGGTGCGCCGCCTCGTCCGCGGGGTTGGCGTGCACCGGCAGGTACTGATGGCCAAAACCGAAGAAGGAGTGGTAAGTCTGCCCCTCGCACGTCTTGGCGGAGCTCCCGGTGGGTCCGACGACGACGACCGCTTCGGGTGCCGGCCAGTGTTGTCGCAAAAAGGCCGAGAAGCGCCGCAGAAACGTGGACGTGCCGACACCAGGATCGCCAGTGATGAATGTGCTCTTGTTGCGTGCGTGCAACCGTAGGAAGACCTCCTCCCAGTTGTCGACACGAGCCAGGAGGCCGAGGGGACCGGCAGGCACCGTCGGCGCCTCCGCACCGAGCTGCGCCCGACTGCTCAAAGCGGCGACTGCTGGAGCTCCGACGGGTACCTCTCGCATCTGCAGCTCCATCCGGCTCGGGGGGAAAGGTGACACGGTAGTCACTGCGGGACGCGGCGGAGCCAGCGTCAGAGCACCTGTCGACGGTGTGGGGTTGGAGAGCCCCGACCTAACACCGCCTCCCCAACAGCGGCGCCCACCTTGTGCAGGAAATGTCAAGCTGGATCCCTGCCCCCGAATGTTAGAGGCAGCACCATCTCCTGGCCGGGGAGCCGCTCCAGCTCGTGCATGTTGCGGCTGGGTCGGGAGGGTGGATGCTTGAAATACCTGCCGGGCACCGCCCAGGACGACCCCTCCTCGGCCCAGTGGGGTACCGCCTTGCACCGCCCCCGCGTCTACAAAGCCACCGTTCACCATCGTCTTGTAGCGCTTGTGCGCGATCTGCGCCGGGTCGGAAGCCTTGGAACCCATGGCCTCTGTCACCAATCCCGGCAAGACCCCACTCGGCAAGGTTGGTACACGTCCACGGCGGGAATGCACGAAAGGGCTGGGCGCAGAGTTTGAGGCGGGGGCGCGCCGCTTGTTGGCCATGGGCTGATGCCCAGGCGTGGGGATTACCGTGGCATGAGGGGACCCCGGTGCACGGCCAAGGGACGGTGCAGCGTCACACTCGCGCAGCAGGCGACCGTCGCGCACCTCCCAACCGCCTGCCGCTTGGATCACTTCGTCTGCACTGTGATCAGAGGTCAGGTCCAGCACCACCTCCTCCGAGTCGACCCGGCTGTGCGACGAAGCCGTGTCCACGCCCGCACCACAGACCGGCGACAGGACGACCAGCTCCGAGTCCACCGACGGCTGGGCCGGCACACCACGCAGCGCGGCCGGGGGCGACAGCAGGTCGTCACAGCGGCGGGGTGCGTCAACCCGCAACGTTTCGGAAGAGACTGAGCACGCGCTGGAGAAGCCCGGCTCAACACGGGGTCGTTGCACCGCTGGGGAGGGAGCACCAATCCGCGGCACACGTGGGGGGTTGGCACTTCTGCCGTCCGCAGCTGCTGGACAAGCTGCGACGAGAACTTCCAGGAGCTCGCTGGCCGCCTTGCAGTTGACCCACCCGTGCGCGCCACGTCGGAGGACAAACTTACGCACGACCGTCAGGGAGGACGCCGAACCGGTGAGCAGCTGCATCACAGCGGAAATACCGCCCCCATTGACGTCAAAGCAGCAGCGAGAACCACAGGTCACGACGGTCAACCACCTGACCGGCGGTGACCCTGAAGACCGGCTAGGGTGGTCAGCGCTACAGCAGTTGACGACCACGTCGTTGGTGAGCGGATCCGTCAGCCAGCACATGGCGTCAGCCGACGTCGCAAACGGCCGGGTCACCATCGCGTCGTTGACGTCCATGGACTGCAGTCGAGAGGCGAAAGCCCGCTCATCAGCAGCAGAAAAGAGGACCGAAGAGGCCCGAGAGATGACACCGACGACAGCCATGGTCACAGCTGAGACACGCGCCGTGACAGCGAAAATTGAGGCGGCGGCTCGCAATACTCCAACACACAAAGCCGTCGCAGCGAATCCAAGCCAGCAAACAAAGAAGCGGGCCGAGCAAGAGCGGGGTGCGGGGGGGGCGCCAACAAGTGGAGGCAGAGAGAAGGGAAAAAGGTGTAGGAGGGGGGTGTAGTGGAGCTGCTCACCACGAGCCACCGGGTACCCAAGCGAGCCAACGCCCGCAAATTGGCCACGCGTCGGCGGGAGCGCCATCACCCAGGCGGCACAGCCCAACGCGTGGCGTCCCATGCGCGACACGTCATCAAAAGGAGCGGTTCATGACGCATTCCGCCGCGCGCGGGAGCTCAAAAGGCAGCCAGAAGCGGCGGTACAAAGATGGCGGGAAGGCGGGCTGGTTGCAGAGTGCCACAGTCAAAAAAGGCGGGCACCTTCATCGGCAAGATCACCCGGCCTGGTGGGGCCCTTCGGGCGGGGGGCGGGGCCGGCTCGAACGGCTCCATCAGGGACTGTCCGACGCCTTTTTTTTCATTCTCGAAGGCTACTACTCAGTAGTTTGTGATGCAACCGTACTTTTTAAGTGCAGAATCAGGTCGGACATGTAATGAGATCGACTGCTGCTTCGATAATGAAGCGCCGTCCCTCGACATTTACATGCCGGCCGCAGAGGATTTAAATGTCTGGCACCTGGCAGAGTAGCCTGCCGAGGATCACTCGTGCTTCCTCTCTCTTTCCATCGCGTGATCCACCAATCAAATCTCACCAAGGGCGGTGACCACATTCCCGGTTGCTTCCACCACCCCTAGGGTTTGGGGCTAGGGGTAGGGCTGGTTTCTGGGGCTGTTCTTTCGCCCCCTCCGTCTATAGCTGTGAACTATGTGTGCCGCATGCCGCATTTTCCGCCACCTGCCAGGCTGCCGTTGACTGCCAGTGCCCACAGCCGCCATGCTGCCTGTTGCTTGCTGGTGCGTCCCCGCACTGAAACAATGCTTCCCGGTACAGGTTGAATGGGTGGACCATCGCATTGGAAGCCTGTTTCTGTAGCGTCTCGCACTGGCATTCCATGAGCCATCAGCAAATGTTTCGTTGGGCGGTTCTGAGTGGTACTGTTGAAGAGAGTCAACCGGCTGGCGGTGGCCCTTGTACAGAACAACCAGTGCTCCCGCTGTCCGAGCGCCGACCACACTCCCAAAGTAGGGACTCGGGTCGCTCCCTGGAGTAGTCCTCTCCCCAGGCTCCTTGCTACACTACCGCACCAGTCAGCCCAAAGATTGTCGTACGAAGCAGTGCAGCCCCGCACCACGCTGTGTGTCACACATATGTGCGGCAGCCGCACATGGTGCCTTGGCCGGCTATGGCATGGGGACGTGTTGTTTTCGCGTGAGGTCATTTGAATGAGCCGAGGGCCGTATCTTTTATCACAACAGAGAGGAAAGGATAGATGAATGCAGAAGAAACGCTGTTGCTACACCCGACCATCTGCCACCCGACCATCTACCACACCGCCAAGGTCGTCAAAAAGCAAGGCAATAGCAAGACGATGGCGCAAAGCAGATATATCGTTCTGAGAGAAGGCTAGCGGGAGGCTAGCCGAATAGCAGTGCGCTGCTGCGAGTACGAAGACGCCGCAGCTACCTCCATCCTCCTGTGCAGGGTCGTCGTCATTGTGTCCGACCGGCCATGACCACACGCTCCACTTGGCCGCCACGTCGACACCCAGTTGCTGACACAGCTCATCGTAAAACCATCGGCGGCCAATGTCGATCTTGTCGTCGGCGCAGCCCCTGGACAGAGAGTCGTAGTAGATGAACAGGCGGTGCTCGATGTCAATCTTGAGCAGCGCCCAGTGAGTGCGGTGGTCGTGCACAGGGATGAGGATGACGTCGACCACGTTCAAGTCGACACCGTAGACGCGCCCCCACGAGCGCACGTTATCGTAGGCATAGCCGAACAGGCGCGAGTACAGCCTCGTGAAAAAATAGGTGTTCATGGTCCGTGTCCTCGGCCGTCGCCGTGGTTGACCTGCCCCCCCCGCCGACAACGTCGCGCCCGATGAGGAGGATGCGGCGGCCTCGTCCTCACAGTTCAAGAGCGCAACCATCGAGTTGAGCACTTGATCGTTGAGCCACGATTCGCCCCCCAGGAGCCGAAGGTCAGCCACGGACACGTCAATCCTCGCCTTGTTGCGGTGCCGCACAATGGTTCCCGGAGTGTGGCCCGCCGTGAGGGTGGCCACAAAGCGCAGCTCGGCCACCTTGAGCGGTTGCGCTCGGTACGCGGAAAACGGCTCTGGCTCAAAGTCCAACCGCCCCGCAAGGTCAGCATGGGCGATGGCCAACGACTCGCCCGCATTCTCCTCGGCATCCCCCGTGTCCAAGACGAGGTCGTGCTGGTCCAAAGCCTGGCCCGTCGACTTTGCGCCAACGTTGATTCCGGGGCCGCCGTCCACAGCGTCCTCCTCGTCGCCGTCGCGGACAGGAGCTCCGTCCGACATCCAATCTCCATCCTGCTCCCAGTCCACGGAGTGAGTGCTGTGTTGGCCGTGGTCGTCCGTCCCGCCCGCCCACAATGGCGACTGCTCGTCCGCCGCCGCGGGCCCGTCTGCCTCCATAGGCCCGTCCACAACAGCGGGACCATCCGCCGCCGCGGTCTTATGCGCCCACTCGTTGTCATTGGCTTGGTCGGCGATACCGCCGACGAGCGCCGACTCGGGTCCCGCGCTGGCGACCAACGCCACGTTGAGAAGACCATGACCGCGCTGGCAGGAGCACGACGGGCCTCGCTCGCACTGGTGCGCCAGCTTCTCGTGGTAGAATGGCGCAAGGGGGACGTGGTCATTCTCACCGTTGGGCTTGTCGCTCAGAAGCCGTTGAATCTTGCGCGTGTTCATAAACGCCACTTGAGCCATGCGGTGCACCATGTACGTGGCCGGGCTCATGTACGCCAAACTTGTCCGGTTGCCCACGGAGATGGAATGGGACACCTCTGCCGCCTGCGTCGCCACGCCCGCCGTTGAGCCCAGACTATCGTCCGGCATATACACCGGCGAGCAGCTGTGCGTGATGGAGTGTGGCCTGTCAAGGATGCAACGCACCTTGCGGGCGCGCAGCAGCGGCCGCACACGCCGCATCGCTTTCTTGTCCAGCTTGCACGCGACGTCGTAGAAGATGACCTTAGGTAGTTGCGAAAACCGCTCCAGCACAATCGACAGTGCCTCTCCCACACTCTCCGCGCGAAACAAACAACGGAACCCCAGCGTAATGACATGCGGACAAACGACATTGAAAACCCCCTGCGTCAGACCAAAGCTTACCGAGAACGCCTTGTTACACGCATCACCATCGCCCTCCCGATCAGCTGCATGGCGCGCCTGGCCGCGGTATTGCACACGGCGCTTGGATGCTTCCGAGTCGGAGATGCCCGCCCGCACGTGCGGCAGGCTGGCAAAATACTCAAACGACACCATCGGATCGTCCTCGTCAAAGGCCGGGTCCACAGCTTGCTCCGCTCGCCAGCGCTTGTAGTCGGCAGGGGTCGGAGTTCCCTTGAAGCGCTCGCAGTACTCGGCGTTGCGCCACCCCTTGGCGAGCGTGGCGGCGCCCGACGACGCCCTCTCAAACGACTCGTCCGCATTCGTCTCCACCTGCACCGCGGCTCCAATCAGCTCCCCGATCGCGATGCGGAAGGCCGTGTCGTGCTCAAGCTCCTGGCAGAAAAAGCCGAGGAAGCTGGCGACGAAACCAACCCCGTCCGCCGCGGCCGACACTTTAGGCCACTCGTCAGCGCCCTCGAGGCGCAGCTTGTCGGCCAGATGCTTTAAGGCCTTCTCGTGGTGCCCTTGAAACATACCCGCCACCGACTCGGCCAGCATGGCCTGCAGGAAGGGTATCACACAGATTCACCCGCCGTCGTCGTCGCGCGGGATCTTGGTAAAGTCGGGCGCGCACAGCCCGGTGCGGTCACGCCAAGTCTCGATGGGCTTCTTGACAGGCTTGCCGTCGCCGCCGAGCATGAGGTTGCCTTCGTCGTCTTCCCGTAGCGCCGCCTCCAAGCTCGCGTCCAGTCGAGCTCGCTTCCGCCGTTGGCCGCGTTGCGTGTAGCCAGCGGCGTCCGGTTCCTCCGCGGGTTTCTCCGCCTCGGCCGGCTTCTTGTCAGCGCCGCTCTTAGCTACTTGCTCGCTTCCCAAAGGAAAAAAACGGAAGAAGACAATGGCGGCTGCGCGCTCAACGGACCGCCGCCCGACCGTCAGCATGGACGCATGCCAGGAACGCAGCTGCTCGACTTGCGGTTGAGTCAATGGCGCAGCGGATCTCAACACCTTGTACACGGCAGCACGCAATGATGGCTGCGTTAGTATGCAGAGCTTGGCGGTCGGCACGTCCAGCACGGGGCAATCCATGTCAAGGCGCTGCGGGAAGGCGTCCTCCGGATCCGTGCAACCGAGCGCCTGCGCGTCAATCACAATAAACTTGGTACTTGGGCCGCAGAGCGGGCAGCGGGCGGTCTCGGGCGGGATGAGGAAGATCCGTAACGCCGCCGTGCCGAGTTTGACCACATCTTGGCGTCGCAGCCCAAACGAGGCCACGTCCGCGCACAGATGCCGCGTCGCGGCCGTGTACGTCGTGCGGGCGGTGATAATAAAGGAGACCAGCTTGTCGATGACCCCACGGGAGAAGAGCAGCCACTGGCGTTGCCTGTTGCGGCGCCGAAAGTTAAAAAGAGCATGGGCTCCTCCGTCGTACTCAACCGTCCGTCCGCATGAAGTAGCGTCACACGTCCACGTTGCAACCAAGACCTGCAAAAGAAGGGCGCGAGGAAGGAATCGACCGGAAGAGAAAGAAGAAAGCAAGCACAATGTCGAGTTAACGACTGCAGAAAAGCACTCGCCACCCAACAGCAGCACAGAAAAAAGAAGAATACGACGAAGCGGTCGATGGAAACCCACATAATCAACCCAGGATGCACACTTACCTTGATGGTCGATGCGGTGGGATGGTGCGTGTGCAGAAGCCCGGGCTCCTTGGTCAACGCTTGCCCCTCCCATCGACGGCCGCACGATCCACAACAGGGCTCGACAAGAGGAAGGCTCGTATCGAGAACATGACCGAGGCCAGCACAAACTCGAAAGAGCTCCATGATCTTCTTCAGGTCCGCGGTCTTTCCCTCCTCCGCACCGCCCGCCCGCTTGAGGAAGGAGGCCCGCCAATCAGCCGTCCGCATCCACACGTCGCCTTGATCCATCTCCCCAGAGCACGGTAGTAGGTTCCGTGGCATTCTCTTCGACAGCTTTGCTTGCTTGGCGTCGCTCTTGGCTCGGCCGGTGTCACCCGGCTGCTTCTCAATGCCGGCGTCTTCGTGCTCGTTGTCCACGAACGGACGCGGTTGCACCGACACCTTGTCGGCGAGCGTCCCCCTTCAAGCAAAGCCCGTTGCCGCGTCGTCGGGTACCGCATCTTTGCGCGCTTGATGGACGGGGCGCGCAACCTTGACGTGCCCGCACCGACCGCGAAACCGTCGACACCCGGGCGCGATACACGCCGCCACATTGGCCGCGGAAAAGGTGACCACCGAGAACACCGACCGGTAGAGCACGACCCAGATCAAAGCTGACCCGTACTGCTGCGGCACGACCAGCTCTGTAGCATCGGCCGGCAGACGCATACGCTCCACCAACAGTCGTGAGGAAACGACCGCAACGGCCATGGCCTTCTCCAACAAGCCGACGTGCTTGCAAGCGGAGCTGCGGGAGGAGGCCGACAGGAGGAGGGCGTTTTGGGTGCCGAGGAAGCAGGAGCAAAGCAAGCCCCCGCGGGCGGATACCCAGAGTACAGCGCAATCCATCTTGGTGGACCCCGATCGGAGCACAATGCACCGGGAGCGTGTAGATCGGTGGGCGACGACGGTGGCCGAGACGCCAGCGCGGCGGCTTAACAGCGAGGTTGACGCAGGTAGGCCGCAGACGCGCAGGAGGCAGGGTACAAGCGCGTCAACAGCAGCATCTTGACCAGCGGTGGGTGCTTGAGCAACACGACGGGCTCTGCGAGCCTGTAGTGGCGGCGGCAGGTCGTCCAGACTGCCAAACAGGGCACCGTCACCACCCTCCGTCTCGGCTCCATCTTGACCGGCTCGGCCACCTTGCGACCGCGGTCGGTTCGATTTGGAAGAAGCGGCGCCGGGCCCTCGGCGGCGACGAGCTGGAGGTGCCGCAGGCGGAGGCAAGTCGGCGCTGAGTGGTGAAGAGGAAGATAAGCGGCACATCTTGTCGCTCCAATGACCGCCTGCCACGGACCATTCCGACCCGGCCAGCTGCCCGTTGACGGCTTTCCCCAGGCCGCTGACAGGCGGCGCAGCAGCGACAAGGGCGCGGACGCCGCGCGCGTCATGGTTGGAGCCGACGAACGGAAATTCAACAGGGGAGGAAAACTGACGCTCTCCCCGGCCTTGCAGGGAGCTCATGAGAACGCGAAGCTCGTGTGATGACAGGAGAACCCGGAAGAAGGCGGCAACTAGCAGGTAGACGCGAACACAAACACAAAAGAGCGGCACGGCGACCGACACCAGGCCGCGCCGCCACCGCTTCCGCCTCGTGCGCGCCGAAATCCACAAACGCCGCCGCGAAACGCGTCAAATGCACCGGGGGGGGAGGCAGGGCGGGGAAGGGGAACGGAGGATGCGCCCAATTGTATGTCCACCGTGGCCGCCGCGACGCCGCCGCCGTCGCCGCCGCGGCCGCCGCCACCGCCGCCACCGCCGCCACCGCAGCGTGTGCACGCCCGTGCGCGCTCTCGCACGCGAAGCCACCACCTCAAAATACGTCTCATGGACTGGGGGGCGAGGATGGGGGGGGGGGGAGGGGGGGGGGGGGAAGGGCGGCGGGCGCGCCCAATCGCACCGCGGCCGCGGCCGGCGCGACGGCGGCGGCCGGTGCCGGAGCAGCCGCCGGCCCGTCCGCACGCGCACGCGTGCGCCCAGATCCAGCACCGCCACAGCACAATACGTCTCATGCACCGGCGGGCGAGGAGGGGGGAGGGGGAAGGCGGGGCGAGCGCCCAATCGTACCGGGGCCGTGGACGCCGCGACCGCGGCGACCGCCGCGGCCGCCGCCGTCGCCGCCACCGTCGCCGCCACAGCCGCCGCAGTGTGAGCACGACCGCGCGCCTCACGCATCCAAATCCGCCGCCCCACAATACGTGCTGCGCACCGGGGGGCGGGGAGGGGGGGAAAGGGGGGCCGGCGGGCGCGCCCAATCGCACCGCGGCCGCGGCCGGCGCGACCGCGGAGGCAGGTGCCGGAGCCGCCGGCCCGTGCGCACGCGCGCGTGCGCGTCCAGATCCAATGCCCCCACCTCAAAACACACCCAATGCGGTGGCGGATGACCGCGCGGGGGGGGAGGGGGCGGGGATCGCGCCGAAATGCCCCGCAGAGGCCGCAAGCGCGGCGGCGGCGGCCGCAGCCGCCGCCGCGCCCCCCCAAATTGGGAACTGCCGCTGCGGGTCGTGTCTAAAGGAAAGCAAAGGGTTGATGGTGGGTGCCAGGGGGGGGCACAGGTGCATAAAGGCAGGTAGGGACGCCGGCCGCGACGACGATGACGAGCGCGACGGGGGTGCCGATGACCGTGGCGGCGCGCGGCGCGGCGTGGCCAGGTGGAAAACGCGCGCGCCGCCGACGGCTCCCACGACCCTGCATTTAGGGGTGCCAGGGATGCCATCTGTGCGGTCCAATCGACCCCTGACAGTGCCAGACCTGGCTCCCGAGATCATATCTGGTCTTCTGTCGTGTCTGGTACGGCCCATGTCTGAGCTGTGACACAGCTCATGTCTAGGTCTCAGACACGTCCGGAGCGCAGTGTCCGAAACCATCCGGCTATGTTGACTGAATGGGCACCTGTCCTTGGCGGTCATCAGGTGGTCATATGATTGGATGATGGGAATTCACGCAGCATTCACGGCAGATTCGCCGTGAAACCTGTTGTGCACGATTCCTTTACGGGGCGCCGGCCTGCTTTTTGCACTGGCGAGCAGAGCCTTGCACTGCTTGTTCAGAATTCAACGAGCTCATGATTTATGGCAAAGCTCATTAGTGCCTCGGTTCCCCAGAAGTGTCGAACACTGCTGGAAAGTGATGTGCAGTTCTCGATACTCGGATGAACTGCTCGGTAACATGTTGTAAACAGGAAACTGAGGAGCAGTTGTCGTCCTCTCAGAATTCTGGGATCAGCAATAGCCGTTTTATAATCGTGTGTCTCTGAACCGATCGTCGGATGGGCGTCGGACCTCCTAGCATCAGTGCAATCGGCGATCGGTCCTACAGTAATCTGCTACCGTCCGATGACCAATGTATTCAACTCCAGCCACACATGGACCACTGCCGGTGGGAGCGGCCGTTGAATGCTGCCCGCCTTGGTCGATTGCCAAGGTTGTCCAGAGTACAGCCATCACCGTTTGATTGGTACCCATTTCTTGAAAACTGACTTGACAAATGACAATACTCCGCTCCGCGGCTCGGACCGTGTGGACCGCACAATGCATCTCTCAGTACATGCCGGCATGCAAGGCCGGGCCCAACTGGTCCGCTGTCATTTGTCGCGAGACGCTCCGTGTGACGGAAGATACTCCAAAGGCCTCTTCTCTGCATCCAACGCCCTGCTCTGCGCTCTTGAGCGACCCCTGACAGCCCCCTGCAGACCGCATCTCCCAACTCTCGGCAATGGCTGCGTCTTCCTCGATGCTGCAGCGTTCTCTATCCCATCACGTCACCACTGATATGATATCCCTCCCACACGGACCTGCCTGCCCCACCGTTGCCGGCCACGCTCACCGGCCCGCATACACCATTACTCTCCGCCAGAGGCCCCTTACTGCCCCCTGCCGCGCTTCTCCCGATGGTACGTACGAGATTTGGCGCTCATAACTCTAAGGGCCGGGTGCCCCACGAATGGCAACCGTTGCGGTTTCCTCAGCAGCACGGCACAAAGGGGGGGCCCACAAGCCCTCTGAGCACTGGGGCCGTTGAGGTGGTGCGGCCTGTTGCGCGTCGTCATTGCATCCTTTTTGTCTTAGCTTTTCTTTGCGGCTGGTGCGCGGTGGGTCCGGACACGCAGGGCTTGACGTGAGACACAGGGGCCACGATCAATCACGGGTGTCGCGGCGAATAGAGAGGGTCGCGCATGCATGGGAATCACGTGGGGACGCGTGGGGCGTCGGGGGTGGCATCAATGCGTGGGGGCCGTCGGGATACGGGGGGGATGCTTTGGCCTTGGGCGTGTCACGGAGGGCAGTGTACGGACGTTCCTCACAAAGAGTTCCTGGTCGGTGGCTTCGCGTATGAAAGAGTAAGGTCACCAATGGGGGTGCAACTGCACAAGAAACATGCCCGGTAAATGAACAATAGCAAGAGCAATCTTTCAAAGGTACACAAAAAAACGACCACGCACGTTCACTTCTTCGAAGCCGGATAGTCCAGATTGGCCAGCTTGTAGACAGCGACGGCCCCTCCCCTTCCCTTTTACTTGGTCTTGAGAAACGACACGACCTGGTCGACCCCCAGCGCGGCGCCTCTCTTGGCGTACTCCCGCTGGAATGCCCGGTACATGGGCGACCGCGCCGAGTAGAGCTTGCCAAGGCGTCGTCGATCCGCCGTGTTCGGGATGCATGAACGCCACCGCTCACCGAACATGGACTCGACCTCCCTGATGGACGCCCTCCGGTTGGCCACGCCTCTCCCCATGAATCCCTCGGCGTACTCGGTCAACGCCGCCTCCCACCCCAGGTCCACCACCAGCGGCAGCAGCGGTACGTACTGGCCGTCGCCTGAGAAAATGGGAACCCCTTCTAGCTTGTGTTGCATTGCCAGCTGCCGCACGTTCTCTCGGTCCTGCGCGAGCCGCGAGGAGATGGCAAGCGGGGGCGGTGCCAGAGCACGGGGAGGAACCGCAGGTGGCCGCTGCACAACCGCAGCGGTGGGAGACAGACACGAATGGCCAGCAGCAGGGACCACAGCCGACCCATCCGCCCGAAACGACGTGCCAGGATGGAGGTGCACCGCGGAAATCGCGGCCGACACGAAGCCACCATCTCGCTCCCCGCAAGCAACGCACCAGCCATGCAGCCCGTGTCCCCCCTCCCGTTCGCATCCACGTCGGATTCCCCCCCCTACGTCCAAAGGGCCGGCGCTAGCCTCTCCGCGGCTGCCACCGACTGCCAAACCGCTGACTGCCCCACCCAATGACCCCCCAGTCAACCCACGCAGATGGGCTACTTCCGCACGCAGACTACGTACCTCTGCGGCAGTAGAGCCTAGCAGATCCATTATGGCCGAAAACCCTCCGTCACTGTGGGCCTTCAGCTCCGCCACAGCGTCGTCCATCTGGATACTAAGGCGCCGCTCCACGTCCACGACGCATGATGAGCTGGCGGATGCCACAGCCTCTACCGCCACCTTGACGGCGTGCGATAGCAGTGAAAGTACCTGTGAGACAGCCGCCTCCACGGCGCGGCCGCCATCGCCCAAGACCTTGGCCATCGTCTCGCACAAGTT
>ENA-ORXC01001130-ORXC01001130.1-marine-metagenome-genome-assembly--contig:-NODE-1130-length-16486-cov-6.134804_pt1 | contig 16486 bp, 15 predicted proteins | sample MGYA00237865_ERZ511478 | MGnify/ENA metagenome assembly ERZ511478 | reverse complement strand
AGCAATGGGGCAATCATAATTAATACAGTAGTAAATAAAGAAGTAAATAGCGCCTTAGTAAAAGGGAATGATTATGAAGGAAACCTTTCTCAATTAGACCATTCTAACTCAATAAATAGTTTTGAGAAAACACTTTCTGATAAGGTGAAAGGTATTGATGAATACATTGAAGTTAGAGGAAAAGTTTTATTAAATAACATACCTGTTTCTGGATGCTACGTTATTCAAGAAGGATCTCTTAATGAAGTGATAACAGATAGTAATGGTGATTTTGTAATCACTACTCAAGAGGGTGCTATTTTAAGTTTTGAGTATAAAGACACTAAGGCAAAGGAAATCATTATTTTAGATAACTCGTTCTTAAAAGTAGAACTAGAATCTCAGTATGAGATATTAAATGAAGTAGCTCTTACTGGTGAGGCAAAACAAAAGAAAGACAAAAACCTAACTGATAAGGAAAAGAGACTTGCCCAAAAAGAAAGATCCGGGATAGGGTATCAATCGATAGATAAAGAAGACTTTAATCCAGGTGGTTTTTCATTTCTAGCAGACCTAATAAGAGGGCGTTTTCTAACTATTCTTGTTAAAGGAGAAGGTGATCAAGCAACCTATCATACAAGAAAGCGATCATCCATTCTACAAGGTGATGAGATTCTATTTGCTGTAGACGGAGTGTTAACGCAAACACCTCCTACGTTTCTTGATTTAAATAGAATTGAAAATATTACTTTTAAATCTACACTTGCGGGAACAAATAATTATGGCGCGCTTGGGCGCAATGGAGTAATAGAAATCACAACCATGAGTGGAGAGTTTATAGACACTAGAGAATCACAAAGCGCACTCGCAAAAAACAATGATTATCAAGAAGGAACAAAAACGTTTTCTTCCTCTAGAAAAATAGAGGTCTATGGTAAAGCTACCAGAGAAAATCTTAATGAGTTACAACAGCAATTTTTAAATAAAATAGAAGAGAATCCTCTGGATGTAAATAATTATATAGCATATTATAAAGTAGTAGCGCCTTTAAATGAAGATTTTGCAGTTAGAGGCTTAACAACAATTATAGATCTTGCAGGAGGAAATACTAGAGTGCTGAGATCACTCGCTTTTTTTCTAGAAGAACAGAACTTATACGAACAAGCAAGAAAGATACATGAACGCATTTTGAGAATAAAGCCAAACGAATCTCAATCTTATTTAGACTTAGCACAGTCTTATAAAAAAGAAGGAAAGTATGCAGAAAGTTTTGAAATGCTCAAAGGTATTTTAGTAGCAGACTCTACTATGTATAGTATAACACCTGAACTTATTATGACTACAGAAACAGAGCTTAGACATCTTCTTACTAAATTTAAAGATCGCGTAAACTATGAAGAAGTTCCGACAGTGTTTTACGAATCTGTACAAATAATAGATAAAAGAATCTTGATAGAATGGAATGACTCTCAAATGGAGTTTGATTTGCAATTTGTAAATCCAGCAAAGAAATTTTATAATTGGTCACAAAATTTAAATACGACAAACGATTCAAATGTAGTCACAGATGGCTTGTTAACTAAAGAGTTTATTATAGATGATGATTCAAATAAAGGAGAATGGATTATAAACATAACAAATAATACCTTTAAAGAGTCAAGGGTACCTCTTTTTGTAAAAATGACAATTCAATCAAACTATGGAAGTGACGATGAAAAGGAACAAGTATTAATTATACCAATTTCTCAGCTTGACCAAAAATATACGCTTCAAAAAATCACAATGTAATGTATAGTAAGAAATTGCTTTTATAATTTTTTAATTAAAAGTAATTAAAAGTACATAAAAAACGGAGACTAAATTTTAAATCACAAAGTAGTACTAAGAATAGCCAGCACCACTCTTCAAGAAAATAAGATTTCTATAACAAGTGCAACACTTAAAATGAGGTATCTTGGGACTATTACTAATGATAACATCTCAGGAACCTACACACCGCTAGGTACTGTCTATCCTTACAATTAATGAAAACAGAAAAAACACTTCCAGGAAATACCACATTACCATCATCAAGTGCTGCGCTTGCAAAGCTCATTGCTCAAGAGGATGGAAATTTTAAATATAAAGTAGAAGATTACTTCCAGACGCCAGAAGCGTATGCGTTTAAACTTTCGCCAGATGGAACGTACTTGTCGTACATGAAGCGCAGAGAAGATGGGAAAAGAGATTTATTTCTTAAAAATACTACTACTCAAACTGAAATCAAGCTTGTAGCACAGCAGGAAGATTTAATACGTAGCTACTTCTGGGCAAGTGAAGATCGCATTGTGTACTCTCAAGATAAAGGAGGTAATGAAAATTACCATCTTTTTGGTGTAAATCTAGACGGTAGCGGCAATGAAGAGCTTACCCCTTTTGATGAGGTGCGTGTAGCCGTGCTGGCCGTTCTTAAAGAAGATAAGGATCACGTTATCGTGCAGATGAATAAGGATAATCCAGCCCAAGAGGAGCCTTATAAATTAAATATCAACACCGGAGCCATTGAGAAGCTGTACACCGTACATGAGGGAGATGCACCGGTAGCAGGATATGATTTTGATAAGCACGGAAATCTACGTGCAATCTCAAGAATTATCAATGGGGTAGACATGGAGTTGCTTTACAATATTGATGGTGAGTTTGTAAAAATAATGGAAGTCCCTTTTGGAGAAACTTTCGGAATTAGTCGTTTTGATTATGCTTCAGATAATCCAGATGCGGCTTATGTGATTTCTAATCTTGAGACAGATAAAATCGAAATTCAGCGTTATGACTTGCGAGCAAATAAGGTTCTGGAAACGATGTACAAGGATGAGACGTATGACGTGAGCGGAATTGCGCTTTCGCGAAAGCGTAACTACGAGATTGATTATTTTTCTCATAATGGTGAGAAAGCGGTTATCGTACCTGTAAGTGATACTTATAAAAAGGTGCAAAAACGTTTGCAGAAAGATTTTGGCGACAAAGATTTCTATGTAGTAGGGCGCACAGATGACGAAAGTAAGATGATGGTTGTGGTTACGAGCGATCGCATTATAGGGGAGTATCATCTTTATGATGTGAAAGAGGATACGGTAACGTTACTGTATAAAATTCTCCCTCAGCTTGAGGAGCAAGATATGGCGGCAATGACTCCTATCACTTTTAAGAGTCGTGATGGGATTACATTACACGGGTATCTTACCATGCCTAATGGGGTAAAAGAAGGTCAGAAAGTGCCTATGATTGTAAATCCGCACGGAGGACCGCAAGGAATACGTGATAGCTGGGGTTTTAACCCAGAAGCACAATTATTTGCTAGCCGAGGCTATGCTACACTAGCCGTAAACTTTAGAATTTCTGGAGGATATGGTAAGGAGTTTTACACCTCTGGTTTTGGACAAATAGGTCGTAAAGCGATGGATGATGTAGAAGATGGTGTAGATTATGCAGTTTCTCTAGGACAGATTGACAAAGATAAAGTTGCCATTTATGGTGCAAGTCACGGTGGATATGCCGTGTTACGTGGGATGACTAAGACTCCAGAAAAATATGCCTGTGGTGTAGATTATGTGGGCGTGAGTAACTTACATACTTTTATGGAAACCATCCCGGCATACTGGGAGAAATACCGCGATATGTTGCATACCATCTGGTATAATCCTAACAAGCCAGAGGAGAAGAAAATCATGGATGAGATTTCTCCGGCCTTACATGTAGATAAGATTGTAAAGCCTCTATTTGTAGTGCAAGGAGCAAATGATCCTCGCGTAAACATAGACGAGGCAGATCAAATTGTAGCGCAGTTAAGAACTCGCGGCGTTGAGGTGCCGTACATGGTGAAGTATGATGAAGGTCACGGTTTTGGTAAAGAAGAAAACACGCTAGAATTGTACAAAGCAATGATGGGCTTTTTTGCAGAGCACTTAAAACAAGAAGAAGTTGTTGCTCTTAAAAAGTAGATTACAAGTTACGCTTTCGCGAAATGTCTAGTCCTAAATAATCGATACAGATTATTAAAGGATTAAATTTAATTATTTAAATCTCACTGAAGCTAGCTTCAGTGAGATTTTTTGATTTATAACGTTTCATTTTAATTTTACTTTGTTGGTGCATCTGGTTTGGAGTAATCATATGATTAGATAAATGAGGTCTTAAGTTGTTGTATATTTCAATAGATTGTTTGACTAAATTAGTTTTGAGAGTAATAGATTCTATTGGTTTAGCGATATCAAATTCTTGTTTCAGTATTCCATTGATTCTTTCAGCGACTGCATTCTCGTAAGGATCATACTTTTCTGTCATACTTGGCTTAATGCAGTATTGTGAGAGTAAGTTTTGATATTCATTAGAGCAATATTGCAATCCTCGATCAGAATGATGTACAAGTGATTCATTTTGATATAACCTATTGCCTATTGCCATTTCAAGAGCTCGCACTGTTCCATCAACTGCAAGGCTCGTAGATACATCGTAGCCTACAATCTTTTTGGAATAAGCATCTGTTATTAAAGCTAAATATGATGGGTTCTTTCTTGTTCCTAAATAAGTGATATCACTTACCCATACTTGTTCAGGTCCGTTGATGTCCTTATTACAAACTATATTTTTATGCTTTCTAAAACGATGGTGAGAGTCTGTGGTAATATGATAGGATCTCTTAGGTTGAATCAACATGTGGTTTGCTTTCAATATTCTAAACAGCTTGTCTCTGCCTACTTTAAGTGCTTTTAATTCATTTTTTAAAATATGATACAACTTTCTACCGCCTAGTTTTGGCATTATACAGCGTAGCTCTCTTACCAGCGCTATAACTTGACTTGCTATGCGTTGTTTTCGTTCTCTAGATTGAATGGATCTATAATAAACCTGTCTATCAAGCCCAAGTAAGTTACAGGCAGAAACTATTGTTTCTTTTTGTTCTTCTTTGAAGAGTTCAATAACTCGGGCGTGTAATTTTTTCTGATAGCAATGTCATATTCTTTTTCTGCCATATCTACTAGCATATCAAAGATGATTACCTTTTTGTCTGCTCTTTCTGCTAGATGTTCAGCTCGAGCTTTTTGCTTTTCTAAGAGCTTCACTTTAGCTTCTAGCTCAATAATTCTTTGTTCTGGAGATTTTGCCACAGCGTTATCAGATAAGTTTTCCCAATCAAAAGTACCATATTTTCTTAACCAATTGGTAATTGTTGATCTTGCTTGAATGCCATATTTTAGATGTGCAGATAATCTATCAAGCTGTCCAGATTCAATTTGTTCCACTACTTGAAGCTTAAAAGAAAGCGAGTAGTCTTTTTGGGTTCTTTTTGCATAGCCCATGTTTACTGTCTTGTTCATTACACTAAATTTTAGTGTATCGCTATTTTAGGACAGGACAAAAATTTGAATAAAAAAGCCCTGAATGTCATTTGACATTCAGGGCTTTTAATGAGGTGCAATCTGCTATTTTAACCCTTCCCACTCGGCATAAAATTGACTTAGAAAACCTTCCATATATTGGTGGCGTTTCTCTGCCATTTTTTTGCCAGTGTTGGTATTCATTCTATCTTTTAGTAGTAACAGCTTTTCATAAAAGTGATTGATGGTAGGAGCGGTGCTTTTTTTATACTCATCTACTGTCATAGCTAGCTGAGGTGCTATTGCTGGATCATAGATTTTTCTATTTTTAAATCCTCCGTAGTTAAAGGTACGTGCAATCCCTATGGCTCCTAGTGCATCTAGTCTATCTGCATCTTGCACTACATCTAGCTCTGGCGATGTAAACGCTTGCGCTTTATTTCCTCCTTTAAAAGAGATGTTTTTTATAATCTGTACGACATGCTCAATAACGGTACTATCGCAGTTCTGACTCAGTAGAAACTCTGTAGCCATTTTTGGAGCAATCGTTTCATCCCCATTAAAGAATTTTGAATCTGCAATATCGTGTAATAATGCACCGAGAGCTACGACAAGAGCATCTACTTTTTCTCCTTCGGCAATTTTTACGGCACTCTTATAAACGCGTTCTATATGAAACCAGTCGTGACCACCTTCGGCGTTTGCAAGGGTGGTTTTTACAAAGGTGATGGTGTTGTCTATGAGTTCTTGGTGTTCTTGTGTCATCTTTTGAAGGAATAGGATAGATTATAGTCTCAAATGTCGGCAGTTTGGTTCATACCTACAAGGTTACTTACGGCAAAACTATGCAGTTTGAATTGTTGCTTTTTCGCGAAAGCGCACTGAAAACGAAATTCATAGGCATAAAAAAACCACCCTAAAAAGAGTGGCTTATTTTTTATTGCCGTCTAGCGACTAAAGGCTACAGACTATTTTACGTGCTCGTTAAAAGCATCCATAAGGTTTTCTGCAATCATCTCTGCAGGTCTTCCTTCAATGTGGTGACGCTCTAACATGTGTACTAACTCGCCATCTTTAAAAAGCGCCATAGAAGGGCTTGATGGAGGAAATGGTACCATAAAAGAACGTGCAAGATCTGTTGCCTCGCCGTCTACTCCTGCAAACACAGTAAATAAGTTATCTGGCGTCTTCCCGTTTACTGTAGCATGTACAGCAGCTGGGCGTGCGTTACGAGCAGCACAACCACAAACAGAGTTTACAACCATAAGGGTTGTTCCTTCTTTTTTCATTGCAGCGTGTACGTCGTCTGTTGTATGTAATTCTGTGAAGCCATTTCTGGTAAGGTCTTCACGCATAGGTTTTACTAAATCTGGTGGATACATAATCAATATATTTTGATAGCAAAGGTACAAAAAGTGTTCCTCGTTTGTATGACGGAAAATATGGCAGATTCTTACAGTATAGAAAGAAGGGTTTTATAACAAGCTGTAACTATGGCACAAATGCGTAACAAACAGAAATTGCTCTCGTCTAATCTTAAGAACTCGTAGATTTGCAGTTCTAAAAAGATGGAATAGTACATATGATAAAATATATAGGAGCCGTAGTAGGTTGGTTTTTGGCACGTGGATTTTTTGGCGCTGTCATAGGTTACTTTATCGGTAGTGCAGTAGACATGATGATGGGTAAAAATAAGGGAGCATCTGAGGGTGGATCTCGTGGGCAACGCTTTAAAGATGTCTTTGAGCAAGCTACACAGCAGAATGTAACACCTGGGGATTTTGAACTTAACTTGCTTTCACTTGCATCTATCGTGATAAAGGCAGATGGAAAAATAAGCCAGACAGAGCTAGATTATGCTAGAGCCTACTTTGTGAGAGCGTATGGAAAGGAGCGTGCAAATGCAACCTTTAGAACTTTTAACGAGGTGATTAAAAATCGTGAGATTTCGGCATCAAATATTTGTACATACCTTAATGCGAGAACGCGTTATGAGGTTAGATTACAGATTTTACACTTCTTATTTGGTATCGCAGGAGCAGATGGGCAAATAAGTCAGCCAGAGGTAAATGTGCTGGGTACCATTGCAGGATACTTTAGAATCAACCATCAGGATTTTGAGAGTATTAAAAACATGTTTGTTAAGAAAGCAGATAGTGCCTATAAAATACTTGAAATAGAAAAATCTGCTAGTAACGATGAGGTGAAAAAAGCCTTTAGAACTATGGCCAAAAAATATCATCCAGATAAACTTATGGACATGGATGAAGCCTACCGTAAAGGAGCAGAAGAGAAGTTTAGAAACGTGCAAGAAGCTTACGAGCAGATTCAAAAAGAACGGGGTATTTAAGATTGGATCTTAGTATAAGCTTACTATTTCTTTAAGACTCATTTTGCATTGTGCTCACTAATTTTGTAACAAAACGATCTTATGAATACACCTTCCGTATTATTTTTTGATGTTAACGAGACACTTTTAGAGCTTACAGCTTTAAAAAAGAGTGTCACTGCTGTTTTAAATGGAAGAGAGGAGCTTGTGCCATTATGGTTCAGTACGTTATTACATTACTCACTAGTAGAAAATGTAACGGGAGATTATAGAGGTTTTAGCGAGATAGGTGTTGCAGCATTGCAAATGGTGGCAGCAGGTAATGATATCACCATTACAAAGGAGCAAGCCGAAGATGCAGTTGTAAAGCCTTTTAAAAGTTTACAGCCTTATAAAGAGGTAAAACAGGCACTAAAGTCGCTCAAAAATCAAGGTTTTAAGATCGTTGCACTCACAAACTCATCAAATGCTGGACTAGCAGAGAAGTTAGCATTTGCTGGAATAAAAGATAGTTTTGACACCTTGCTAAGTTGCGAAACTGTAGGAGCTTTTAAACCTAGTTTAGAAGTTTATAATTGGGCACTCTCAAAAATGAATATACAAGCAGAAGATGCTATGATGATTGCTGCTCACGGTTGGGATATTACTGGTGCAAAAAAAGCAGGAATGCAAACTACGTTTATAAACAGGCCAGGGAAACAAATGTATCCACTAGCTCAAAAGCCAGATTATACTGTTGATACACTCGACGGTCTGGTAGATATCTTCTCAAAAAAATAACCTACTACTTTTTAAATAACACCTTGAATGCTGCTTTTATAAAAGGAATTTTAGGCGCACTTAAAACAACCTCAAATTCATCTTTATAGGATGATTCTTCATCTAGAAATCTAAAGATATGTACAGCCTTTCCTTTTTTAAACATTCTTGTAAATATCTCTGCGCCTCGGTCATTATGCGCTGCAAGAACCTCAAGTAAAACTCCATCATAGAATGTCCAGCGGTTTTTAAGGCTATAGTTTTTAAAGGGTGCATCACTTTTTAAAAAGTCAATAAGCGCCGCCGATTTTTTCAAGGTGTGTTTAAAGGTATATCCTGTACTAGCTTTTGTCCAGCCGCCAGCAGTGCCTATGTGTAACACATGCTTAGTATTATGTTGTGTAAAATCATAAGTGGTCATAGGGATACTCCCGTATTCTCGATCTGTAATTTCATAATCTGTTACTCCAAGATTATTCAAATAGTCCTTTATAGCTTCTTCGTATTCTTCCTTTGGGAGTAAATCTTTAGAAAACAATGTGTACTCTACAAGTGCTTCGTGAGGCGAAGTAGGAAGTACATACATAAATCTACAGTTCCCTTTTTGAGGCACGCTAAAATCCATGTAGGTTGCTACTTTAGGGTTAAAAACAGCCTTGTCAGTTTTTACAAACCAGCCTACAAAGTGCTGTTGTAGTACCACAGCTTCTTGCTGATTTTCTAATTGCTTTGGTTTGTAAATGCTATTTAAAATTGTGGTAGCATGATATTCATGATCAACAGTTTTTGTTATTGCTCCGTTTTCTTTTTCAGTGATATGTGTTATATTACCTTGTATAAACGTGATATTGCTATGTTGCGATAATTCCGCTTTCGCGAAAGCGTACAATTGTTCACTTTCCACCTTTTTGTAGGTATATGGAGATATATCTATGGTTTTGATAAGTTCCTTACCTTTTATTAAGACGGTTGGCCAAGAGTAAGAAATTATGCTTTCAAACAGATCTGGAGTGGTCTCCCAAAAGCACCAAGTCCGATCATTTTTCTTATTAAGATTCTGGTCAATGATAGCGATAGATGCATTTTTAAAAAAAGAATCTCTAGCCATACGAAGCGCTGTCGTTAGTCCAGAAAGACCAGCACCTAGAATAATATAATCATATTTGTTTTGCACGATATAAAGATACGAGGAAGTTGTAAAAAAAGGGACGTCATTTGTAACTTTACCAAGTGACTGAAACTATAATATCTAATAATACTTTTGTATTACATCCTACGGGCGCAATGTATTGGCAAGACCAAGATATATTACTCATTGCAGACGTTCATTTTGGCAAAATAGCTCATTTTAGAAAACATGGCAGCGCAGTCCCTCAGGAGGCGATACAAACTAATTTTGAGCAGTTAGATAAAGCAGTTGCTTGTTACCACCCTAAGGAGGTTTGCTTTCTGGGAGACTTATTTCACTCTGATCTTAATATAGAATGGGCTTTTTTTGAAAAATGGATCAGCAATCAAACTGTTAGATTCACACTGGTGATTGGAAATCATGACATTATCTCTCCGTTGCGATTTGAAAAGCTAGGCATTACAATTTATGGCGAGAGAATTATTGACGGTTTTTTACTAACGCACCATCCCGAAGAACAAGAGGGGTTGTATAATTTTTGTGGTCACATTCATCCAGGAGTTCGACTGCAGGGTATGGGAAGACAAGCGCTAAAAATGCCTTGTTTTTTCAAGAAGAAAAGCCAACTCATATTACCTGCCTTTGGAACTTTTACAGGTAATTATTTACTAGAACCAGAAGAAGGTGATGAGGTATTTGTGCTAACTCCAGATGAAGTAATTTTAATTGCTTAATTGATGTGTAGCATCATGAGGAAATACTAGTTCCTGCAATCTTCTTTTTAATTACCTAGGCACACATTTTTAATGGTCTGAGCAATAGTCTAACTTTGTATTCTTAATAAAATAGGTGATGGATAAAGACAAGTTAGAACTGTCAAAGGAGGAAATGACAGCTTATGGATATCGAATTGTAGATGCTGTAGTAGAGCATTTTGATACGCAAAATAATAAGTTTCCTATTGCTTCTGGAACGCGTAAAGAAATGGATTCCATGTTTCTAGAAGAAGCACCAGAAAAAGCATCAGACCCACAAGAAGTACTTGAGTTTGTGATAGAAAAAGTGATGAAGCAAAGCGCAATTTCTACGCACCCTAAGTCTTTTTCATTTGTGCCTGGACCTAGTAACTACGTAAGTGCTATGTCTGATACCCTAGCTACAGGATTTAATATTTTTTCTGGAGGCTGGTCACAATCACCACCAGCAGCAGAGCTAGAGATTGTAACCATAAGTTGGTTGCTCAAGATTTTTGGTTTTCCAGTTAAAAAAGGAGGCGGAATCTTTACAAGTGGAGGATCTATGGCAAACCTTACTGCCATTGTTACTGCTCGTCGTGTGATGTGTGGAGAAGATTTTGCAAATGCAGTGATCTACCTTTCAGATCAAGCACACTCGTCAAACATAAAAGCGCTACGTATCGTAGGCTTTACAAAAGACCAAATACGATTAATCCCAACAGACTCCGAGTTTAAATTTTCTACTATAAAACTTCGCAGTGCTATAGCTCGTGATAGACTAGAAGGTTACAATCCGTTTTGTGTAATTGCTACCGCAGGAACTACAAATACGGGAACAGTAGATCCTCTTACAGAAATATCAAAAATCTGTAAAGAAGAGAAACTGTGGTTCCACATAGATGGAGCTTATGGAGGAGCGGCTATTCTTGCAAAAAATGGAAAAGAACTTTTAAAAGGAATTTCAAAAGCAGATTCTCTTACGGTAGACCCGCACAAGTGGTTTTTCCAACCCTACGAGATGGGTTGCTTGTTAATACGCAATCATAAATACTTGAAAAGTACTTTTGTTGAGAAACCTGAGTACTTAAGAGATATAGAAGGTAATGAATCTGAGATTAATTTTTATGATCATGGTGTCCAACTTACAAGACGTTTTAGAGCACTTAAATTCTATATGTCATTAAAAACATTTGGTCTAGAAAGTTTTAGAAATGCAATTACATATAACATCAAAATAGCCGAAAAGACCGAAAAGCAACTCCGTAAAAGTAAAAAGTGGGAGATTGTATCGCCCGCTACGCTCGCGATTATTAATTTTAGGTATAATCCATTAGGAAATAAATTTACAGAGAAGCAACTAGATGAACTTAACCAGAAAATCTCTGGTATGGTGACCGCATCTCGTGAGGCTCAACTAGTAACTACGATACTCAATAAGCAAGTGGTGCTCCGCATGTGTTTAATAAACCCGCGTACTACTTTTGGCGATGTACAAGACACACTCACACTTTGCGAAAAATTTGCAGATGAAATACTAGCGTAAGGTTCTACTTAGCTTTTATGAATATTTTATCACTCCTCAAGAGTGCTATAGTATAATAGCCTATGTAACTTTACTAAAAAAAAGTGATTATGAAAAAGACCTATGCGATTGTAAATTTCCTTTCTGTGTTATTGGTTTTAGCCGTAAACGGACTTTCCCAAGCCCAGCAATGGAATAATACTACGATAGGTGAAACTTCAGATAAGTATGAGAATTTATTTACACCAGCAGGATATGCATTTTCTATCTGGGGTGTCATTTTCTTAATGCTCATAGGGTATTCACTTTTTCAAATACGTCGTGCTTTCTTTAGTAAAAAAGAATCACCGTTTATCGTACAGACTGGCTGGTGGTTTGCTATTGCAAATTTTCTTAACGCTGCATGGGTGATTGCATTTACGTATGACTACATAGGATTATCTGTACTTATCATGTTAGGTATTTTATCTAGCTTATTACTCGTAATCTGGCGTACTAATATGGAACGATGGGACGCTCCTATTGAGGTCATAGCACTTGTGTGGTGGCCTATTTGTATCTATTCTGGGTGGATAGCGGTAGCAACTATAGCAAATTTCTCTGCCTTTTTTGCAAGTATAGGTTGGACCAGAAGACCACTTAACGAAGTAGTATGGACCATGGTGATGATCACCATTGCAGTACTTATAAATGTACTTATGGTATGGATGCGTAATATGCGAGAGTTTGCACTAGTAGCTGTATGGGCACTCGTAGCGATTTTTATAAGACATAAAGACCAGCATGAAAGCATTGCTTATTATGCATTATTAGGCGCAGTAGTGTTAGTAGTAATTACAATGTTACACGGTTTTAAGAACAAGGAAACCGCTCCTCATATTAAATTTAAGGAGCGGTTTTTTAAAGATTAAACCATACTCTGCATATCACTAGCAAATGTAGGATATGCAAAAATCGTTTCTCTAAACTGTGTACACGTCATCTTTTGCTGTATTGCCATAGCAAATAAGTTAATCATCTCACTTGCCTCTGGTGCAAGTATTTCTGCACCTAAGATTTCATCGTTAGGGCCTTTTATGGTTTTGTAGCAATAGTCTGGCGAGTTAAGGCGCTTTATGCTAAACCAGTCTGGCACATGCTCTCCTAGTACTTTATATTTAATTCCTTGGGCTTTTGCTTGTTCCTCTGTTAATCCTACGATAGCGAGTTGAGGCGTGGTATAAACAGCCGTAGGAATTGCAGGAAAAGTGTATTCTTTATGTTCGCCAGTTGCGAGTTGTATCCCTACATGTTTTCCTTCTAAACTAGAAAGCGGAGTTAATGGTAAAGAACCACTATCTGCCACATCACCACACGCATACACATTAGGATTAGAGACGCTCTGTAAGTACTTATTCACCTTGATTCCTCGGGATGTAGCTTCTACATTGCCTTTGTCAAGGGCGAGCATATTAATAGATGGAACACGTCCAGAGGTATTAAAAACCATTTCGGCTTTTAGTTCATGCTCTTTTCCATCTTGTTTGTAAAATACGCGTGTATTTTTTTGAAGCATTTCTGCTCCTATCACATCTGCATTAAAAATGAATTTAATTCCTATGTCTGAAGATACTTTCTGGAGCTGCTTTGTGATTTGCTCGTCAAACATTTTTAGCACGCGCTCACCTCGATCTATTACAGTAACATGCACACCGCAACGAGCAGCAATATGTGCAAATTCCATGGCGATATAACCTCCGCCTACAAAGATGATGCTTTCTGGAAGTTTTGGAAGCTCAAGAAAATCGTCTGAGGTTTTAAAAAGCTCAGCTCCTTTAAAGTGTAGAGGCCTTGGTATAAGTCCGGTGGCAATTACCACTTTGTCTACAGTAACCTTTTTACCTTCTACAATGAGTAGTCCTTCTTCTATAAATTCTGGAGACTGGTGATACATGGTAATCCCAGCTTGTTCGAGAGAATCTTCTGTTTTTACAGGCATTGCAGAAACAAACTTTTCCTTGAATTTTTGCAGCGCTTGCCAGTTTATAGTAGCCACATCTGTAACTCCTACCTCTGCCATGTGTGAGGTGCGAGCTATGATTTCGCTTGCATTGAGTAATACTTTTTTGGGATCACATCCTCTGTTTGCACACGTACCGCCATACTCACGATTATCTGCAATGGCTACTTTCATTCCTGCCTTTGCGCAGCGTGTTGCCACCTGTCTTCCCGCACTTCCTGTACCTATAACAAATATGTCGTAATGTTCAAATCCCATCTTTTCCTTTTTTTATAAAGGTAGGGAGCACACACTTTTGTTGCTGTTATGAAAATGGTAAAATGTTAGTTACGCTTTCGCGAAAGCATAATATTAATCATTACAACCCAGTGAAGTTGTAGTTACTCATGGCCTGTAAATCCGTCTACTACCGTTTTTGGTGTTCCGTCTATTGCAAAGGTGTTGTGACGTGAATTTTTAATAAAGAGGAAGAAGAAAATCACATAAATCATTTGTGAGCCTACCAGATCCCAGTCTTCTTTAAAAGAAGTACCCGCCATTAATAATGTGATTAATATGAAACTCAATGCTGCAGCAAGTCGTGTCTTAAAACCTATGATGAGCAGCACTCCTAGAACAAGCTCTACAATAGGAAGTCCAAAAGCAATAGGCTCCACAAGCGCAGGAGATAACATAGTTCCTTCAAAACCTTTTGATAGTCCGCTGGCAAAGCTTTCCATTTTTGGAAGTCGTACTACCCCGTGTAATAAGAAGTTGATGCCTATTGCAATACGCGCAATTACAAATGCAAGCTGATGATCGGTCCAATGTTTCATAATTTAAAATTATAGAACCTTGAGTGAGTGTAATGTTATGAAAATGGTAAAAAGTAAATTACGCTTTCGCGAAAGCATCATTGGATATGCTAAAAAGTTACAGCAGGATCAATTATTTATATCGAGAAATTTTACGTTTTTGTTGAACGGTGTAAGCAAAAGCACCATCCTCTTTTAAAACTATTTCAATTATATCTTCCCAATTTTTAGCAAGAATCTGAACCATTTCCCACACGGAAAGTCCATTTTTTTTACTAGCTCCTCTGAGAAAAAACAAGCCAACACCATTATCTATATAAGCTTGGACTTCATCTTTTCGTTTACTTATATGGATGTCTTGAGTAATTACGCAGGATTTTTCAGCGCCTACCTTGGGAATCCAATCTAGATCAGCAATGCCAAAACCAAATACTTCGGGTAAGTATTTCACTTCTAATTTTACTCGTCCCTTTTTTAAGTTCTCAGGAGCTTGGATTATATTAAATCCTTTAGCTAAGTGAGGTGGAATATTTTCATCTAAGTAAATAATCATCCAGCTTTGCAATATTCAATAGCATCTATTATGTCTCTCTCATCCAATTCATAGATTGCTGCAAGATAAATTATTGAGTCGCCAGCTTTATGATGATTATAAAGTACTTCAGGATAAATATTCTTTTTATTGAGAATAACTCTACCAAATTTTCTTTTTGGGTCAACGACTACTCCTTTGTCTTTACCCATTGGCCAATAACGAGAAGCTAGATCATCTTTGTCAAAATCTAGTTTTACAAAGAACATTTTTATTATGGATAGTTCGAATTGTCTCTTTCCATTTAATTCAATAGTTCCCTGTTTGTTTTCTAAGAAGATACGAGTACCATCACAGCGAATATTGTCTAAAACGTCTTTATGAGCAAATGGAAAAGCAGTGTTATACATCTTGACTAATTCGGAGTGGGCTTGCAGAACTTGTTTTGGTTTAACGCCGGCTTCAGAAAAGCGCATCATAACATAAAATTCTACAAATGTGTGAAAGCTTACAGACCTAGTGCCATCAGTTTGCCAAGAATATTGAGAACCATAATTTAATCCTAATTTACCGTCCCAGTATTTGTTCATCCAAGTATAAACCTTGTTGTAAGGCACCCTTAATATCTTCGATATTTCACTCGAAGTATATATACCAATACCTATTTTAGGTTCGTTCTCGAAGTTAAGAGTCATAATTAAAGGTAAATTTACGATAATGATTTCATTATACTAATTGTTAGACTTATATTAAATCGCTTTTTTAAAAGCTGCAACACTCCGTATCTTTGTAAAAAATCTAATTACTTGAGTAAAAACCAACTCTCGCAACACTTTGCACAGTCTCTGCAACTGCAGAAACTAGGGGAAGCTATTGCCCATTCCCAAGAAAACAGTAAGAATATTCAAGCAAAAGGCCTCGTGGGTTCTGCACTATCTTTTACGATAAGCAGTGCTTTTGAAACTGCCCAAGATCCTTTTCTCATTATCTTAAATGATAAAGAGGAAGCTGCTTATTTTCTTAATGACTTAGAGCAATTACGCAAGGAAGAAAATGTACTTTTCTACCCAGGCAGCTATAGAAGACCTTACCAGATTGAGGAAATAGATAATGCAAATATCTTGCTAAGGGCAGAGGTTTTAAACAGGATTAATTCTCGTCGTAAGCCAGCATTACTAGTTACGTATCCAGATGCCCTTTTTGAAAAGGTGGTCACTCGTAAGGAACTAGATAGACAGACACTCAAAATAGCGGTGAGTGATCAACTGTCGTTAGACTTTGTAAATGAGATGCTGTTTGAATATAAATTTAAACGTGTCGATTTTGTTACAGAACCTGGAGAATTCTCG
>ENA-ORXC01001129-ORXC01001129.1-marine-metagenome-genome-assembly--contig:-NODE-1129-length-16486-cov-53.969651_pt1 | contig 16486 bp, 17 predicted proteins | sample MGYA00237865_ERZ511478 | MGnify/ENA metagenome assembly ERZ511478 | reverse complement strand
GTGTTTAAGATATTGTAATTAATCTAATCTTCAAAAATTAATTGACCTGTAAAAAGCACATCTACATCGACTAGCGGTGGTTCTGTGACAGATATAAGGTCTCCTGTGGCTTTTATAACGCCTTGTAGGCTGTTTTGAGGATTTACTACCATTTGTGCAGCACTGGTATGATTAAAGGTTAAATCGCCTATCTCAAGGTTTCTACCGTTGAATTGCGGAAACTCATCGCTAAAGTTTATAGATGCCGTTTCAACACTTCCAAACATTGTAATATTACTTGATCCATTTGCAGAAACCACCAGGTTAGTACTGTTTATATGGAGCGTCACAGCACCACTTTTATTAATATCTGTAATGTTAAGACTGTTAGGAGTTGAGTTGCTCACAATAGTTAATGATTCATAGTTGAGTAAACCTTCACTGGTAATCTCAAAGGCAGAAGCCTGGCGTATGCGAGTAATATTTGGAGAAGTTACAGTAACAAGAGTTCTACCATACTCGCGTAAAAAATTACAACCATTTAGGTTTTGCAGTACAAGTGTTTCTTGTTCTACAAAGAGGTTTAGGTCTGGTACTAGATTTTCGCCAGTTTCAACGATAACTTCTTGTTGAGGTCCTTCTTTAAGTATAACGCGTATGTCATCTTCCATTTGGATTTTTGAAAATGTATCCACATCAAGAGTATACGTTATGATATCTCCATCTGTTTGAAAACAATCATTTGCATCTTCAGAGTCGCAAGAAATGAAAAATGCTAGCAGTAGGGCGAGTAGGAGGGAATTACGCTTTCGCGAAAGCGTATATATGGCCCTTATAAATCTGAAGTTTGTTGTCATCATAATCGTATTCCTAATCCAAATTCTACGGCCTCTGCTTTTGCTCCGTGCGTTTTTACGGCAGCAGAAACAAAGTATTTTTCTTGTATATAGTGTTTAAGCCCCACGCGCTGGTAGAACCTACCTTCAAAATCATAAGGATAGTACACATAATAACCGGCGTGCGTCATAAGTGCGGTTTTATTAAATCGCAATTCGTGACCAACAAATACACCTGCTCGTTTCCAATCTTGGTCTTTTGTAACACCAAATGAGGGGAAGGCTACAGATAGAAACTCAATTTCGTTCTTTAAGAATTTTGAGAAAAAGAATTCTCCTCCAGCAAGAATGGTACTTTTTTTACTCAATCTCTTATCTGCATAAGCAGTCAAGATTAAGAATGGTTCTTGACCCAGCCCAACATAATCACTCTCGTTAAGCCCCATATTAAGAGCAAAATTAAAACCTATAGGCTCTGTATAGCGTTCTCTAGGTCCTCTGGGAATATAGTCTGGAATCGGTTTATTTTTATAGACCACACCTGCGTTAATTGCTAGCGTGTTTGTACTTGTATTAGGTGCTTTAAAATTACCATTTGACCCGTGTAAAAAGGTAAGTCCTGTTTGTAATGAAATTTGTGTAGTGATAGGTTGCTTGTAGTTAAGCATTACAAGTGTGGCGCTAAAAAACCTTGATCCATAAGCGTTGTTTGCCACATTAGTTTCAATGTCAAAAGGATTTGTACTATACCCAATACCTTGACCAACTCTAGCCATTAGTTTCCGGTTAAGAAAGTAGAAGCTGTAATGCGCTAGGGCGTTATAGGTCTTGCCTAAGTTGTCATTTTTAAGATCTTGATAGGCAAATGTAAATCCGTAGTCAGGGTAATTATACCTTCTTGACCACTCTTGCTCACCATAAGTTTTCTTGTTATAGCTTAAAATTAAACCTTCTGGATGTCCAGTTATGAGTGACGTGATGTCTTTGTTGTGTCTCAATATACTTCCGTAAAAATAATTGAGCTCAACTTCAAAAGGACTAACCTCTTGTGCGGTTATAAAACTGCAGTAGAGAAGGCTTAAAGCAACAAAACATTTTTTATACATAAAATAACTAGCAAAGTGCGAATGTATGCATTTCTACCAATAAATGTATAAAAGAAAAAGCCACCCAGAAGGTGGCTTTTATATAGTAGGATTGTGTGTTAAAGACCTGTATAGAAGTCCATAATTTTATTTATGTCGTCTTCATTTTTATAATTAAGATCATTTTGATCTACAAAGGTTTTTACCTTTTCTTCTTGTGCTGCAAGAAGTTTCAATATTTTTTTCTTTCTGAGACTAAATCTTTCAAAACTATCGTTTTTAAGAAGCATATAGAACTCTCTAGGTATGTAACGAGCAATAGTTGTCCCGCGCATAGGGTTTGAGCTTCCCTCGTTTATATCTACTACGTGATCTTTTAATATTTTAAATTCTGGTGTCTCTACAACAAGTTCGTAAACTTTAATAACAGCACTGTTAGGCGCTTCAATATTTACAAACGTTTTACCATTTATAATGGCTTTATCAATTGCAAGAGAGTTAAAGGTATAAATAGAATCACTATTGATTTTTGCGACAATTTTATTTCTTCTACCATCAAAGTTTACATTCTCAATTTTTAGATTTTCGCCTGCCTTTGTTACTACAGTTGCAGAACGATCCCAATTTTCAAAAAGGTATGGTGATCCATCTACTTTCTTATCTTCAACTCGGTTTGCTCCGGCTTTGTAACCTAAATTCATTTTCTGATTAAATACTGAATTTGAAGATGTAGAAGAACCTCCACCTCCAAAGGTGTTCTGTCCTGTTGAAACCGTTGCTGTTAGTAGGAAACCAGCAATAAATAGTGTACGTAAAATCATAAGAAGTTTTTGTGTTTAAAGTTCCAAATATAATAGGATTAAGAAAGTTTTAAGTGTTAAAATGCATTCTTTAACTACATTTAACTTTTCTTTAAACATTACATTATGTAATTCTTGATTTTACTGCTTTTTGTAGTGTTAAGATTGCTTTTTGTTGAATTTTTCAATCCATTTTTTAACGTGTCTGCATCGGGCCTTAAAAGCTGCGCTTCCGGTATGGTATCCATCTTCCATACAACGCTTTAATTCTGGGTGAACCCAATCTGTTTCTGTGCCTAAGTGGTATAAAGAAGTAAGTGTATATGCTTTTACAGCCACCTTTTGATCTGTGATTAACCAGTCAAAACCACATTCTATAATACAATTCTTATGGCTTGATAAAAGCATCTTTCTAGTTTCTGGGTGCTTTTCTTTGTAATATGATATTGTAAGGTACTCGCAAATTTTTGCAACAGGTCTTAAGGCGGAGTCTTGATAGACAGTATGCATATGTGTTGTAAAGTAATCAAGATGCGGTAAGATAATTGTTATATCCATTTTTGTGGCAAACTCCGCAAGCCATCCGGCACGATTTGATCTAGGGTCATCTACCATAAATAGAATTTCTAGTACGTGTCTCATTGCATCAGGATTATCAACAATAAGTTGCGCATAGTAGGCGCGCTTCTCACGACTGTGATTGACGTAGTCTAGATCTTTATAAAGCTCGTTAAGTGTCAATTGTTAGTTTATTTAGAAAGAAGTGTATCTACCACTTTTTTAACTCCTGTTGTTGCTCTCTCTGGCAGTATCGTTAGTCCTTTTTTTTGTGTGATAGATGGTGCAGGGTCAATAAAAAAAATCTCAGCATCTGGCTGGGCTAGGGTGATAAGTCCAGCTGCGGGATATACTTGCATAGAGGTGCCTACTATGATGATATAATCTGCCTGACTAACAATATGAGCAGCATCTTCCATAAGTGGTACATCTTCTCCAAACCAAACAATATGCGGTCTAAGCTGGCCTCCTTGAGGACATAAATCACCAGTTTTTAAATCTTTTTTCCATTCTAAAACTTGAGACGGGTCTTTGCAGCTGCGTACTTTAAGTAATTCACCGTGTAGGTGTATAACTTTTGAGCTACCCGCTCTCTCGTGCAAATCGTCTACATTTTGAGTGATGATATGTACGTCATAGGCTTCTTCTAGTTTTACAAGATCAAGATGTCCTTGGTTGGGTAAGACTTCTAGTAGTTGCTTCCTGCGCTCATTGTAAAATCTTAAAACAAGCTCTTGGTTTGCTTTCCAGCCTTCTGGTGTCGCCACTTGCATTACATCGTGGCCTTCCCAAAGACCGTTTGCATCTCTAAAGGTTTTAAGACCGCTCTCTGCACTCATACCAGCGCCAGATAATACAACAACTTTTTGCATACTCCTCAATAGGTTTTTTACACTTTAAAAGTACAGTATCTTTACCCTGTAAACAATTTTTAATGGATCAAGACCTTTTAACCTACCTGCAATCATTTTTAACCGAACGTCGCGTACAATTATTTGATAAAGTATTACGCGAGCGCACAACACATTTTACCGTGGCTGTAGAGGATGTATATCAATTACACAACACGAGTGCTGTAATACGTAGTTGTGAATCTTTTGGTGTGCAAGAGTTACACGTTATAGAAGAGGTAAATGCAAAGCGTATAGATCGTGAGATTGCTATGGGGGCTCAAAAATGGGTAGATGTATCTCGTCACAATAGTGCTTCTAGTTGTATCAAATCATTGCGTGAGCAGGGCTATAAGATTGTTGCCACGTCACCACATAAAGATGCACACAGGCTAGAAGAGTTTGATGTGACAGAGAAGGCTGCTATATTTTTTGGTAGAGAGACAGAAGGTTTAAGCGACCTCGTGATGGAGGAGGCAGACGATTTTATTTATATACCTATGGTAGGCTTTACTGAGAGTCTCAATATTTCAGTTTCTGCGGCAATAACATTACAGCATATAATGACTAAGCTCAAATCTTCGGCTGTAGACTGGAAGTTTTCTGAGCAAGAACTTTTTGATAAAAAGCTGGCTTGGACTCGTAAAATGATTAAAGATGTAGAGCGCATTGAGCAGCGCTATCTAGATGAAAGAGGGTAGGAGTACGCTTTCGCGAAAGCGTAATTAAAATAATCTCTTAATCTTTATTTTGTAAGACACGATACTCTTCATAACACTCACTTATGGCATCTAGAATCTGAAGGTCATTTGCAGTCATTATAAAGTTATCTGAATAACTACAATTTTTTAATATAGCATCTATATCTACACGGTCTATTTGAAGTAGAGCGCCTAGAGTCTCGCGGTCAAATTTACGTTCAAGAAGGTTACGCACTTTGTCATCTTCTTTCATCTGGCGCAGCTTGCGCAATTGTCCTTTCTTACGGCTGAATATATTGTAAAGAAAATCTGCGGGGTTAAAAATAGAGCTCAGCACGCGTGACACGGCACCAGGCTGTCCTTGACCTACTTCATAACCAGAGTTAAGACCAGAAATGCTATAGCGCTGGTTGCTGTAAATAGGGATTCTCTTTGCATCTATCTCTAAGTAGCCGGTAAGTTCTATCTCTTCTACAACCACTTCTTCTAGTGCAATTCCTATCTCTGTCATTTTAATCTTTACATCTCCATATTTTATCCAGTCAGAACTTACTCTTACTTTGAGCGATTTATAACCTAAATATGAAAAGTATAATGTATCATTTACGGCAGCCTTAATGTCAAAGTTACCTAGCTTATCTGTAGTAGCTCCTTTAAAGTTTGAAAGGTTGAGAATATTTACGTTTTGTAAAGCAATATCTGTACTGCTGCTTAAAACTTTACCATCTATATATCCATCTTGAAGCTCCTTTGTAGAAGTTTCTCCAGTTGGGGTAGCTGGTTCTTGCGAGTATCCTACTGTGCATACGGCAAGTAGCAATAAAAAAAGTATGGTTTTCATCATATAGAGTAGCAATTTATGCAATCCTATGAGAAAACCATACCAAAATTTAACTTTTACAATAATTCTAACACTTTAGGCTAGCTGCGACGGCGTCTTTTGCCAGAAAATGGGCTTTTATTACCTTCTGTAGCTCTGTCTGGAGTACGACTTGGTCCTCTACGATCTGATCTACCTTCTGATCTACTTGATCTTTCTGAGCGATTTCTAGATCTTCCTTGATCTTCTCCATAGCTAGACTTGCGATCGCGGTCACCGCCACGACGGTCACTGCGTTTTCTGTCTGATCTGTCACGATCACCACCGCTACGACGACGATCACCGCCACCGCTACGACCTCCTCTAAAGCCATCATTGCCACCTCTACGGCCACCGCCACTGCGGCCTCTTCCGCCACCGCCACGGTTACCACCGCGACCTCCGCCGCCTTGTGTCTCTTCTACACTTACACGACGACCATCAAGTTGATAATCTTCAAAGAGTGCAAGTACTTTTTCTTTATGCTCTGTATCTGTATTAAAGAATGAGAAGGCGTCTTTACAATCTACACGGTATATCCCGTCTTGACCTAAGCCTGTCATTTCTTTTAAGAAGTCCTTAAGCTTCATCCAGTCAAAATCGTCTTTACGACCTACGTTTATAAAGTAACGTGTTGTATCACCAGACTCTTCTTTAAACGCTGCAACAGCATTTTGATTAAGATCTTTTGCCTTTTTGTAATAATTAAAGAAGCGTGTAAACTCTACAGAAAACACTTTCTTTATAAGCTCTTCTTTAGTATTGTCTTTAAGTACTTCTTCTATTTCTGGAAGATAAGCATCAATCTCTTGGTTGATCTCTGTGTTATTTATGCTATTTGCAAGGTGAAATAACTGTACTTGTGTAATCTCTTTTCCGTCAGGAATTGTTTTTTGATCAAACTTCTTTGCTAAAATCTTTTCGAGCTGCTTGATTTTACGCATTTCACTCTTGGTCACAATAACCATAGAGGTACCAGTTTTACCAGCACGACCTGTACGACCAGAACGGTGTGTATACGTCTCTATCTCATCTGGAAGTTGGTAGTTTATAACGTGTGTAATATCATCTACATCTATACCACGTGCAGCAACATCTGTTGCAACAAGCATCTGTATTTGATTATTTCTAAAGCTCTTCATAACAAGGTCACGCTGGTTCTGACTTAAGTCACCGTGTAGCGCACCTGCATTATATCCATCTTCTATAAGTTGCTCTGCAACTTTTTGAGTATCTCTCTTAGTACGACAGAATATAACCGAAAATATATCTGGATTTGCATCAGAAAGACGTTTAAGCGCTTGGTAACGATCACGTGTGTGTACAACGTAGTACTCGTGTGATACATTTTTTGCACCTTCATTTTTATGACCTACTGTAATCTCTAGTGGGTCGTGCATAAACTCTTTTGCGATACGTGCAACCTCTCTGGGCATTGTCGCGCTAAAGAGCCACGTAAGTTTATCTTCTGGAGTGTCTGCAAGAATATTTGTAATATCCTCATAGAATCCCATATTAAGCATCTCATCTGCTTCATCAAGAACACAGTAGCTTAATTTTGTAATGTCTACCATACGACGACGCATCATATCTTGCATACGTCCTGGTGTAGCTACTACAATCTGAGCACCACGTGAGATCTCACGAGCTTGCTCTTGTATATTAGAACCACCATAAACAGCTACTACGCGCACACCTTTAATGTGTTTTGCATAGTTTTTCATCTCATTAGTAATCTGGAGACATAGCTCACGAGTAGGGGCTATAATAAGACCTTGTGTGGTCTTGCTTGAAGCATCAATGTTTTGTAAAAGTGGAAAACCAAAAGCAGCAGTTTTACCTGTACCTGTTTGTGCAAGTGCAACCATATCGCGATCTTCGGCGAGTAGTTGTGGGATAGCTTCTTCTTGGATTTTTGATGGGGTTTCAAATCCCATATCGGCGATAGCCTGAAGTAAGGGCGCGTTTAGGCCCAGTTGATCAAATGTCATAAGACAAAATTTTAATAAGTTATCGTGCTGTAGGAAGCGCAACGACTTATTAACCAATTGCTTCAATCAACACGTGCCATAAATAGTGGCAGTACCTCACCCTGAGGTTTTTCAAGGTGCAAAAGTACTATATATAATTGAATAATCGTAAAGTGACTTGGTAATTTTTTAAAGAACGTAATTTACTCGTCTCTTAAGTAAGATAAAAACTGCTGCATAGCGCGCCCTCTATGGCCTATTTTACCTTTTAGGGATATTGCCATTTGGGCAAAAGTGGCCTCGTAGCCGTTAGGTTTGAAGATAGGATCGTACCCAAAACCGTCATCTCCATAGCGTTCTTTTGTAATTTCTCCCTCACATATGCCTGTAAAAGTCTCTATTTTTTCTGCTTTCGCGAAAGCGATAACCGTCTTAAACCTCGCCGTTCTATCTTGTTTAACTGCAAGAGCTATAAGAAGCTTATCCATATTATCTGAAGCACTTCTTTGAGGCCCTGCATATCGTGCAGAGTATACTCCTGGTGCTCCATCTAGCGCGGTAACCTCGAGACCTGTGTCATCTGCAAAGCAATCATACCCATAATGATCACGTACGTATTGCGCTTTTATAATCGCATTGCCTTCTATAGTAGGTGCATCTTCTATAATATCTTCATCACATCCTATATCTGTAAGTGATAATATAGTGATATGCTCTGGTACAAGGGCTTGTACTTCCTTAAGTTTATTAAGGTTGTGCGTTGCAAAGACTAACTTCATTTAAGAGACAAGGCTAAAAATGGCTGCTCCATAAATCGCATAGCGTACAAAACGCGCTAGACCAAAGAGTGCCCAATATTTAAAATCAAAACGAATCATACCAGCAGCAAGACTTGCTACGGCAAAGGGTAGTGGGAGCAAGGCTCCTACTAAAATTAAGAACCCACCCCATTTACGAGCATTTTTTAAATGCTTTTCCATTTTTACCTCAAGGTAGTTATGTACTGCTGGGATTTTAAGAGAAGCTCTCCCTGTAAAATAAGATACAGCACCACCTAAGTAAGATAGTAGGGCTATTATAGAAAGGTATAATATAGGGTCGCTAGTTTTATCGCTCCAAGCTATAAAAAGTTCTGGAGGGATAATACCGAGTATAGACTCCGAAACAAAGAACAAAGTAAGTACTAAAAAATTAGAGTAATTATCTATCACATATTGTAATGCCGTGTTAAGGTCTATTACAAAGTAGTGTATGCATACTATAGCAGCTACAACAAATAGTATAGGTGGTAGCGCTTTTTTAAGTGCATCTTTAAGAAAAGAGTAAAAGCCAGTGTATACATAATACTGGTGCAGTAACTGTAGTCTATTTTTCTTTTTTATGCCTGATTTTGAACTCATTAAATAGTAGTCGTATATGTATTACAAAAATAACGTGAGTACGGCGTCTTAGTATCTTTAGTACTCATAAATATTGGTTAAACTATGTAGGGCTCGGTTTATTGATGATGATAAGGTTCTCCTTTTAAAATGGTAAACCCTCTATAAATTTGCTCTGTGATAAATAAACGTACCATCTGGTGGGAGAAGGTCATTTGTGACAAAGATACTTTACCTATCGCTTTATTGTAAACTTCTTGAGAAAAACCATAAGGACCTCCTATCACAAAGACTAAGGTTTTTATACCACTATTCATTTTTTTTTGTAAAAACTTAGAAAATCCTACACTCGAAAATGATTTGCCATTCTCGTCAAATAGCACAAGGTGGTCATAGGGACCCAATTTTGAAAGTATGAGAGCACCTTCTTTAGTCTTTTGCTCTTGCTCACTGAGATTTTTTACATTCTTTATATCTGGAAGAGTCTCAATATTGTATTTAATATAAAAATTCAAGCGCTTGCTGTACTCATCTACGAGTGCCTGTAGCTGCTTGTTATCTGTCTTGCCTACGCATAGAAGTTTTATATTCATTTTGCAAAAATACAAATCTCTCTATGACGATGGATGTGTTTGTGTTTCCTTATTTTTACAGAAACCGTATTTTATATTTTTATGATAACAGAAGCGCAGTTTCAGCTTGAGATAGATGGTATAATTTCTAATGCAATAAGAGAAGATGTAGGTGATGGAGATCACAGTAGTCTAGCTTGTATTCCGGCAGATGCGACGGGCAAAGCAAAGTTACTGGTGAAGGATGAGGGGATTCTTGCGGGTTGCGCTTTCGCGAAAGCGGTATTTGCCTACGTAGATGACAGCCTCGTAGTAGAAGATGTACTTACAGATGGTGACCAGGTAAAGTATGGAGACATTGCATTTTATGTATCTGGCTCGAGCCAAAGCATCTTAAAGGCAGAGCGACTGGTACTTAACGCAATGCAACGTATGAGCGCCATAGCGACCAAAACAAAGTTCTTTGTAAACCTACTAGAGGGAACAAGCACAAAAATACTTGATACAAGAAAGACCACTCCAGGTATACGCGCCTTAGAAAAATGGGCAGTAAAAATAGGAGGGGGAGAAAATCATCGTTTTGCATTATATGATATGATTATGCTTAAGGATAATCACATAGACTTTGCTGGAGGAGTGACTAAGGCGATACTTAAAACTGTAGCGTATCTTAAAACTGAAAATCGAGATCTTAAAATAATCGTAGAGGCGAGAAGCCTTGAGGAGATAGAAGAGATTCTTGAAAATCACGAGCACGTATACCGTATTCTTATTGATAATTTTAATTATGAAGATACGCGTAAGGCGGTTGCTCTTATAGGTGATAAATGCCTTACAGAATCTTCTGGTGGTATTAATGAAGAGACCATACGCGAGTATGCACTTTGTGGTGTAGATTATATCTCTAGTGGAGCACTTACACACTCTGTTTATAATCTAGATTTAAGCCTTAAAGCGGTATAATGGCCTCAGACAAGACCTTAGAGCAACGCCTTATGCGGTTCAAGCCTTTTTGCTGGATCGTAGCTATGCTAGATAAGGTGGTGATTCCTGGTTTTGAAGGGATGACTTTACTAAACTTGTCACGCGCTTACTTTACTGGTATTATAAAAGGTGCGCTGGGATCTAGAGCAGGATCTATTGCATATAGTTTTTTTATGGCCATTTTTCCTGCGCTTATCTTTGTTCTTAATCTTATACCTTATGTACCTGTGCCAGACTTTGATATTAAGTTTATGGCGTTTATTTATGAACTCATACCATCACAGTCACTAGATTTTTTTAGGCCTATTATAAGTGATATTGCACAAAATGAGCGTGCAGGTTTGCTGTCTGTAGCTGGTCTTCTTGCTTTGTTTCTTACGGCAAATGGTATTAACTCCATTTTTAGTGGTTTTGAGGGATCTCATTATAATGAGATTAATCGAAGCTTTTTTAGGCAGTATGCTGTGGCTATAGCGACTTCTATTATCTTGGCATTGTTGTTGGTTACTACTATATCGGTAGTTGTTTATTTTGAGTATTTACTCGTTTCTCTCAAGGAGAGAGACTTTATGAGTACAGATTTAGATATAACATTGCTATCGGTTGGAAAAAACGTGTTTGTATTGATAATGATATATGCTGTGATTGCAACGCTCTATTATTTTGGTACCAAAGAGGGGCGCAAAAGCAGATTTTTTTCACCAGGTGCATTAATGACTACTGTATTATTTATGATAACCACGTACCTTTTTGGTATTTATATCGACACTTTTGGGAGATATAATGAGTTGTATGGCTCAATTGGTGCATTATTGATAATGATGCTTTATATTTGGTTGAACTCAAATCTTATATTATTAGGATTTGAGCTCAATGCAACATTGCAAAAACTAAGGATATTACACAAAAACCCTAATTAAATTAACACAAACGTAAATTATGAAAAAGTATTTATTAGCACTAGTAGCAGTATGTAGTCTTACTTTTAGCCAAGCTCAAACAGTTGTAGGTGATGCAACATTACCTAACACAATGACTGTAGAAGGAACAAATCTTGTACTAAACGGTGCGGGAATGAGAGAAAAAGTAATCTTTGATCTATATGCAGGAGGATTATACCTAGCTTCAAAAAAGAGTGATGCCGCTGCTATTGTAAATGCAGATGAGACAATGGCTATGAAACTAGATATCGTTTCTGGTATGGTGTCAAGTAAGAAAATGATAGGAGCTGTAGATGATGGTTTTGACGCTTCTATGAACGGAGACACAAGTTCCCTAGATGCACAAATCACAAAATTCAAAGGTTTCTTTAGCGATAAGATTGTAAAAACAAATGTTTTTGATATTGCTTATGTAAAAGGAAAAGGAACTGTTGTTAGTAAAAACGGTAAAGAAGTGGGAATGATACCAGGATTAGAATTCAAAAAAGCACTTTTTGGAATTTGGTTAGGTAGCGACCCTGCAGATGATGATCTTAAAGAAGCGATGCTAGGTAAAAACTAGTAGATTACAACTTTTATAAAAAATGGCGATTCTCAAGAATTGCCATTTTTTGGTTTAAAACACAAATACACTTATCACATTATGAAGTATCTAATTAGTTTTTTTATCGTAATACTGTTTACTGCAAGTGCTGTGGCACAACAAGACTCTGTTTTTGGTAAATGGAAAACTATAGATGATGAGACTGGTGAGGCAAAATCTATCGTAGAGATTTATAAAAAAGGTGATAAAGTTTATGGTAAGATTATAGATATACTTAATCCTCAAGATCGAGATAAACTATGTATTTACTGTGAGGGAGAAGAGTATAACAAGCCGGTACTTGGTCTGGACATTATCAAAAACCTAGAAAGAGATGATGATGAGTATACCGGAGGTACTGTTTTTGATCCAGAAAAAGGGAAAACCTATAAGGCAAAAATCTGGATAGAAAATGATAATCCAGATAAGCTCTATCTTAGAGGTTATATTGCTTTTTTATATAGAACTCAAGAGTGGATACGCGTTAAGTAACATCATTATTATTCATAATGAGAGCCGCTTTTGTAAAGATTGCGGCTCTTTTTTTGTGCTATGCTTTCGCAAAACTTTACTTAACAGTACTTTTGAAATACACACTGCTCATTTATGCCCCACTTTATAGACGTCATACTTCCTATACCTGTAGAAAATACGTTTACCTACCTCGTCTCAGAGGCAGAATATAATTATATACAGAAGGGAATGCGTGTTGCAGTTCCGTTCGGGAAAAAGAAAGTGTACGCCTCAATCGTAAAAAATAAGCACACTAATGCTCCTACAATTTATGAGGCAAAGGAAATTCAGCAAATATTAGATGAGGATCCTATAGTCACAGAGCAGCAACTCACATTCTGGTCTTGGATAGCAAATTATTATATGTGTACCGAGGGGGAAGTGATGCGAGCAGCATTACCCAAAGCATTTTTACTAGAGAGTGAGACCGTTATAAGGCTCAAGTCTGATGGTCTTGTAATTAATGATGAAGAGCTTCAAGATGATGAGTTTTTAATTTATGAAGCATTACAACATCGCTCAGAGCTTAAAGTGCACGAAGTGATGGATATTCTTGATAAAAAGAAAATACTACCTTCTATACAGCGCCTCATAGATCAAGGGGTTTTAGAAATGCAAGAAGAGATTTACGAGCAGTATGTCCCTAAACTTGTAAAGTTTATTACAATAGCCCCAGAGTATGACAGTGAGGAGGCTTTGCCTGTTATTCTAGAAGAATTATCTCGCGCACCAAAACAAAGAGAGATGGTGCTCACTTTTTTTTCGCTTAAAGCGAAAACTAACAAACCCATATCTTCACAAGAGTTGCAAAAAGCATCTGGAGCAACCACTAGTCAGCTCAACGCGCTGGTAGATAAAGGAGTTTTTCAAACATATCAAAAACGCCAAGATAGAGTGGGGTTTGAGGGAGAAGTTTTTGAGACGAAGACTCTCAACACCTATCAAGCAACAGCACTGTCTGAGATTAAAACACATTTTGAAACAAAAGACGTTACATTATTACACGGTGTAACTGCCTCTGGTAAGACAGAAATCTATGTTCAGCTCATTGAAGAAATGCTCTCAACTGGAGATCAAATTCTATACCTCCTGCCGGAGATTGCTCTTACTACACAGTTAATAAGCAGGCTGCAAACTTATTTTGGAGAAAGAGTAGCTATATTTCATTCTAAGTATTCTGTAAATGAGCGTGTAGAAGTATGGAATAATGTCCTTAAAAAAATGGACAAGGCCCAAATCGTTATTGGGGCTAGAAGCGCATTACTACTACCGTTTAGAGATTTAAAACTTATTGTGGTAGATGAAGAGCACGAGAGTAGCTTTAAGCAATATGATCCTGCGCCAAGGTATCACGCTCGCGACTGTGCTATTGTACTAGGAGCATTTTTTAAAGCCAAAGTCTTATTAGGTTCTGCAACACCATCTATCGAGACCGTTTATAATGCCCAGAGCGGAAAGTATGGTTATGTCTCTTTAAAACAGCGTCACGGTAATATTTTAATGCCAGAAATTAACCTTGTAGACATAAAAGAAAAGTCTCGTAAAAGGGAGATGACAGGGCACTTTTCTGATACATTATTACGAGCAATTACAGATGCACTTGCGCTTGGTGAGCAGGTTATTTTATTTCAAAACAGGCGTGGTTTTTCTCCTATATTAGAGTGTAATACTTGCGGGCACGCTCCGCAATGTCCTAATTGTGATGTGAGTCTTACCTATCATAAGTATAGATCACAACTTCGTTGTCATTATTGTGGTTATAATATTGCCCTACAACAAAAGTGTATGGCCTGTGGTAGCACAGATCTTACAACTAAGGGGTTTGGTACAGAACAAATAGAAGCAGAGCTCAAGGAGTTGTATCCAGATAACAATATCGCTCGTATGGATTCAGACACTACAAGAGGTAAGTATGGTTTTGAGAAACTTATAACAGCTTTTGAGCAAGAGCAGATAGATATTTTAGTAGGCACGCAAATGCTTACCAAAGGGTTAGACTTTAGAAACGTAACCTTAGTAGGAATTATGAATGCAGATAGTATGCTCAACTTCCCAGACTTTAGAGCACACGAGCGTAGCTATCAATTAATTGCTCAGGTATCAGGTAGGGCAGGACGTACCGAAAAGCAAGGTAAAGTGCTTGTGCAAACCTATAATCCTTATCATCAAATCTTACAGCAGGTTTCTTCAAATAAATTTGAAGAGATGTATAAAGAGCAATTAGAAGAGCGTCGCAACTTTAAGTATCCACCTTTTCATAGGTTGATACGTATTACATTAAAACATAGAGATTATCAAAAAATAGATGAATCCAGTATTTGGTTATCTAAGGCATTGCGACAAACTCTAGGTGCAGAGGCGGTACTAGGTCCAGAAACACCATCTATAGCAAGAATAAGAAACCTCTACAGGCGTAATATCCTTATTAAAATAAGTAGAAGACAAAATTTACTCGAAACCAAAAAAACCATAGGTAGAGTAGTAACAAGTTTTAATGCTATTGCTCAGTATCGTAGTGTTCGATTAGTAGTAGATGTAGATTGTTACTAAGCATAAAAAAAACCACTCAATGAGTGGTTTTTTTATATTAAAATCTCCTTTTAAGCAGAGAGCGCATCTATAAGCTCAGATTTTTTATGTCTAGATAGTGGTATTTTTTCACCATCTATTTCAATATTTCTACTGTTGTACTTATCTACCTTGTCTATATTTATAATATAAGACTTGTGTATACGCATAAAACGTTCTGGAGGTAATTGCGCTACAAAAGACTTCATCGTAGCAAGTACTACTATAGGGTCGTGCACAGTTACAAGCTTTACATAATCTCCAAGAGCCGTAATATACTTAAGCTCGTTAAGCATCACCTTTTTCTTTTTAAGATTACTTTTTACAAATATGTAATCGTCATCTTCTACAGCCCCTTCGGTTTTTAGTTTGTGAAGGCTTATAGCTTTATAAACAGCGTTTGTAAAACGATCCTTAGTAAGTGGTTTGCGTAGGTAATCTATGGCGTTATAGTTAAATGCCTTATAAGCATACTTTGTTTTACCAGTTACAAATATAATTTGTGGTTTGTGTATAAGGTCATCTAGTAGGTCAAACCCAGAGAGTATAGGCATCTCAATATCTAAAAATATAAGATCTACCTTAGTGTCTAAGAGACCATTTTTAGTTTCGATGGCATTGTTATATTCAGCTACCAGTCGTAAATTAGGATGATCATTTATCATCTTTACGATTGCTAGTCGTTGTAGGCTAGAATCATCTACAACAGCACAGTCTAATAATACTCCTTCCACAGTGATTTATGTTTAATTAGGTTAAGCAGGTCAATATTAGGTAAAAAACTCCATAATACCAACAAAAAAGTGACTTTCATCGAAGAATTATGTTCTTTATCGACCTAAAATTGACTAATATCTTTATTGTTAAAAACCTTCTAAGTGCAGTCTGTTAGCAATGAGTAGGTTATGTCTATTAGTCGGCATTATCGTATAATTCTTACAAATAGATTACTAAAATTTTAACACATTAGTTTCATAGGGTTTTGATAGTAAGAAGAGTAGGTGGGTGATAGTGTGTAATACCTTATTATAATGTCTTACAAAAGAGTTTACAAGTTTACGCTTTCGCGAAAGCGTAATTACATACCTTATTATATAGCATTAGCGAGCATCGAGAAAATTTTAAGAATATATATTAATAGCTATTTGAAAATCAAAAGAGAATCCTTACTTTTGCACTCATTTTTAATTTAACTCATATTATATGAACCATTACGAAACTGTTTTCATCTTGAATCCCGTTTTATCTGATGATCAGATAAAGGAAAC
>ENA-ORXC01001128-ORXC01001128.1-marine-metagenome-genome-assembly--contig:-NODE-1128-length-16503-cov-4.738403_pt1 | contig 16503 bp, 18 predicted proteins | sample MGYA00237865_ERZ511478 | MGnify/ENA metagenome assembly ERZ511478 | reverse complement strand
GGGGGGGGCGCGAGCGGGGAGCGGACGACGCGGGCGCCGGGCGCAGCGGCCACCGCGCGGCGGCGCGTGAGATCCGACGCGGCGCCGGAGCGTGGAAAGCACTTGCGGGGAGCCCAAGGGGAGTGCGTGATCAACTCGGACACGGTTGCTGTGCACAGCAGAGACCTGTGAGTAGTTGAATGTATTTACCGATATTGGCCACACACCGTAGTATTTAGTTCCAGTGCGCTCAGCTGTGGAGTGGTAGTACAGTACAAACTGAGTTGTTTGTCTGAAGCCTGCTCTATGTGGCTGGATTGCTGCCACCCGAGGGGCCCCAACGTCACGCCACGGGCGTGCCCCTCACGCACTGGAGCCGCCGCCCCTCGTCCACCAGGTGCGCTGGCCACGACCAGGAAGCCACCACTCGTCCGCCAGGTGCGCTGGCAACGACCAGGCAGCCGCCTCGCGGGGCCTCCGCGCGGACCCGGGCGGCCACGCGATGCACTGTGCCTTGTTGCGATAGTGTCAGGCCAACGGCGACCCCTGGTGGCACCTTGTGCGCAGCGCCAGTGTCTGCCCAGTGGAAGAGTGCTCGTGTCCGAAATAGTCACGATGGCGCAGGCAGCCCAACAATCCGTTCAACCAGGCACCACCCGCTGCAGACGCTGGTAGGTGTTGCTTGTGCTTCCCGTAGCCGGTGCTCGCGCCGACATGTCCAGGACTGACGCGAAGCACAACGAAAGGGTGCCCATGGAGCTGCATGATCAGCGCAGCTGTCGCACTCGTGACACCTTGGCGTCTAGTGCGGACATGGTCGGGCCGTGGCATGCCCTCAACATGCCAGATGCGGTAAAGGACGAGCGACTCGTGTGGGAGCATCCGTCGCCGCTGCTAGGACTTCGACGCACGGCCGTGGATGCAAAGATGGGGCCCTGTATGGGTCTCATGTTATCGGCGGGGGCACAGCGGCGGTGTGTGCCAATCCCTTGACGTGGGTCTGGCCGGATCCACGTCGCTCGGATACTACGCGGTCGCACGCAAGTGCAGCGGTTGACGGTTGGCTGGGCATCGGTCGCCAGAACCCTTTCCTGCATTTCCATCCGCACACGTTTGCAAGGCGGCGCAGAATCGCATTTAGTCCTGCAAGCGACATCACGTGAAGCGGCTAGCGGGTGGGTGGACCGCCTCCACCCGTGGACCGTCCGGGGATCGTCCGTTCGAACAACAGCTCCTTTGTTTGTTTTCATATGGTTGCACAATGCTGTTCCTCTCTGGCTTGAGGGCTCAAGTGCAATTTCCTCGTGCCTCGCCTCGGACGGAAACGGATCGCCCCCGACCGCCTCAACCACAGTGCCTGGCATTTGTGCTCTCCCGCCGCCATACTGACCCCACTCGTGTGAGCTTGAAGCGTGCAGCCGATGGTTTTTGCACTGGTCACTCGACGAAGAGGGGACCAAAACCGACACTTGTTTCGCACAGAGGCCTCAACAGCGCACACGACGCGTCTTGTCAATGACTGGAAAAGGGCGCGTCTGTTCTTTGGCGCTAGAGGTCGCTTCCAACCGAGAAACCATACGGCAAAACGGCAGTTGTGTCGCACGAAAAATAGGGATTCACGAGAGAGTTGGCCGGCGACCATGGTCGCCGACCGACTTAGGAATGGCCATAGGGCCTTCCCGTCGCGTGCCGTCCCCGCATACCGGTCTCTCGCCGGTCCCTAGAATGGCCACCGCACCTGGGCGCCGCCACGGCAGTAGCTACTGTATACTGCCGGCCGGCACGACCCACTTGCAACGTACAATTGTCAGGAAGACGGGAATAGAAATGGGAGCAAGTGCTCCGGTCATTTGTGTGTACAGTAGATTCCGGTTGTGGCCTTCCTGTGCTTTTCACAAAAACTGGATCTCGATGCATCAGCATCCTATGCGGTTTGATTGGCTCAGGAGGCGGTTCATATCGACAAGGCGGACACAGCTGATCCACCACAGTTCTTCCACCATCACACAGCAATCCACGACCGCACGCTGAACCCTGTGCAACTGTGTTGGTGATCAGAAGACGTACGGGTAGGCGGTAGCGGTGGCTTTTCCTGAGCTCACTCTGTCTGCCGCTGGTCGTCCTCTCTTCTCCAACCCCGTGTGAGCCGCCCCGTATTGCGCTCCGCCATGGCTGCCTTTATGCCCCCATCCCCTGTCACGGGCGTCGTCGGCCGCACCCCATCCGCCGCCGTGTCGCCATGGCGGCCGCGACAGCTCCACGCCCCCCGGTGGTCGTCCCCCCCCGCCCCCTGCCGGTGGCGGGCTGCGGCGGGCGCCCCCACGCCCGCCGCCGCCGCCCCCACCTCTGGCGCGCCGCACCTCTCCCCCGGCGACACGATCGCGGTCGTGGGCGCGACGGGCGGCGTCGGCTTGCTGACGCTCCGCCGCCTCGCCGCGCTGCCCGGCGCCCCCTACGCCCTCCGCGCGGTGAGCCGCTCGACGCCCGCCGACGGCCTGCTTCCTCGCGGCGTCACGGTCGTGCGCGGTGACGTTCGGCGGCCCGCGGGCAGCAGCGGCGGCGGCGGCGGCGGCGGCGGCGACGGCGGCAGCGGCAGCGGCGGCAGCGTCGACAGCCTGGCGGCGTGCCTCGCCGACGCCGCCGTCGTGATCATCAGCGTCGGCACGACGGCGTTCCCCACCCCCGCGTGGCGCGGCGGCAACACCCCCCGCGCCGTCGACGAGCAAGGCGTGGCGGCGGTGGTGGCCGCCCTCGGGCCGTCCACGACCCGCGTCGTGTTTGTCTCGTCCATTGGGGTGGAGCGGCGGGGGCGCTTCCCCTTTTTCGCCCTCAACGCGTTTGGTGTGCTCGACGCCAAGGCGGCGGGGGAGGCGTTGGTTGTCGCGTGGGTGGCCGCCGCGCCCGCGGCGCGGTCGGCGGTGGTCGTGCGGCCGGGGCGCCTGACGGGCGCGCCGCAAACGAATGTGGGGACGTCGTGGGTGGGCGGCCGCCCCGCTGAGGAGGAGGCGGGGGTGGTGGCGCGCGGTGATACCCTCCTGGGCGACGTGAGCCGCAGCGTGACTGCCGACGCGGTGGCGTGGGCCGTGACCGGGGAGGGGGGGGGCGTGTTGGACTTTTCGGTGGTCGGCCGGCGGGTGGAGAAGGGGCGGGGGGGGGACTGGACGGCGGACCTTGATGGGCTGCTGGTGGGGTGAGGGCGGCAGTGAGGGGCACGCAGGCGCCATGCGCTGCTCTGCACAGCGCAGTGGTGTATTTCTGCCGGTCTGGGGAGACGAAGCGACACAGCGTGTGTTCGTTGGTCCAATACAAGCAAGAGAACGACTTAATCTAGAGTGGTCGTCGGTACTATTTTAGTGTGTCTGTCCACAAAAATTATCAGTAACTACTGATGGGGTGCTGGCAATGGCGCTGACATGACCGAGTGCGGCCTGGGCGTTAGGTCACCGCCACCACCGCTCGAGCATCTTGGTGCGCCTGCTCCGCGGTACGACTGCTGTGTTTTCCGCCAGGGTTCTGCTCGTCACTGCCGGTTGTTGCTGCTACTTGGAGTCCGCGATCGTGGTGCCGCTGGTCTTTTTCGTGTCGCTCAGGTCGGGACGTTGCAGCAGTGGGCGGCTGCTGCCAGCTAGCGGCCTGCGCCGCACCTGGTTCGTCCCCGCCCCGTCCGACCATGGCGGCCATTACGCTCAAGGCGTCGCGCCTGTCGTCGCTGGCGGCCCCTGGTGGTGCAGCCGCGGCTGGCGCCGCCGGCGCGGCCCCCCGTACCAGCGCCCTCCACGAGTACTACCTGACCAAGCGGGAGGAGCTGGACGGCCTGCTCCGCGCCAAGGCGGACAACCTGCGGCGTCTCGAGGCGCAGCGTAACGCCCTCAACGCGCGCGTGCGGGCATTGCGGGAGGAGCTGCAGCTGCTCCATGAGCCCGGCTCGTACGTTGGCGAGGTGGTGAAGATTATGGGTAAGACCAAGCTCCTCGTCAAGGTCAACCCTGAGGGCAAGTACGTCGTTGACTTGGACCCCAAGATTACTATGGGCGACGTCAAGGTCGGCGCGCGTGTGGCCCTGCGCAATGATTCGTACACGCTGCACAAGGTGCTGCCGTCCAAGGTCGACCCGCTCATCTCGTTGATGCGCGTGGAGAAGGTGCCCGACAGCACGTACGAGATGATTGGGGGGCTCGAGACGCAGATCAAGGAAATCAAGGAGGTCATTGAGCTGCCTATCAAGCACCCCGAGCTTTTTGACGCGCTGGGAATTGCGCAGCCCAAGGGCGTGCTGCTGTACGGCCCGCCCGGGACGGGCAAGACGCTGCTGGCGCGGGCGGTCGCCCACCACACCGAGTGCACTTTCATCCGCGTGTCGGGGTCGGAGCTCGTCCAAAAATACATTGGCGAGGGCTCCCGCATGGTCCGCGAGCTCTTTGTCATGGCGCGGGAGCACGCGCCGTCCATCATCTTTATGGACGAGATCGACTCTATCGGCTCGGCGCGGCAGGGCAGCGGCAGCGGCAATGGTGACTCGGAGGTGCAGCGGACGATGCTCGAGCTCCTCAACCAGCTCGACGGCTTTGAGCCGTCCAAGAACATTAAGGTGCTCATGGCGACCAACCGGATCGACATTCTCGACTCGGCGCTGCTGCGGCCGGGCCGCATCGACCGCAAGATTGAGTTCCCCAACCCCAACGACGACAGCCGACTGTCCATCCTGGCCATCCACTCGCGCAAGATGAACTTGATGCGGCAGATCGACTTGTCGAGCATCGCCGCCAAGGCCACGGGCGCATCGGGCGCGGAAATGAAGGCCATCTGCACGGAGGCGGGCATGTATGCGCTGCGGGAGCGGCGGGTGCACGTGACGCAGGATGACTTTGATTTGGCGGTGGCCAAGGTGATGCGGAAGGACTCGGAGGCCAACATGAGTATCAAGAAGCTGTTCAAGTGAGTGGTGGTTGTGCGTGGGCTTTTGTTGTTTTTTTGGGTTTTTCTTCGTCTCGTCCACGCACTCTTTCAAGGGGATGCAAGCAGCCAACCCGGTGCTCACTGGCCACGCTGGCGCGTCAGTGCGATAACGAGGTGCTCGCGGCTTCCGCGTTTGGGATGGGCGGAGATGACGCGCTCTAGACTGCGTTGTGACGTGGCGTCGCCGACAAACGCGGCTCCACCGTCAACACTATCGCCGCGTTGTACCGGTCTTGTGGTCAGCAAAACTCGGCTGGCCTTGGCCGCCGCTTGCGTGATGTAAAGTTCTATGTGCTCCCCCCTGTTATCAGCCGTGCGCCCCCGCAGACCCTATTCACTGTGCTTAACATGCTATTGGATGCGGTCATACGCTTGGCAGAGAATACATCGTACAGCGTTGCCCATAGGAAGGTCCTCTCTAGACCCAGAGAGTGCGCTGCACACCACCTAAATTTTGGCCTGTATCCTCGAATGGACAACGGCTACCCTGGTACTCTATCTACAGAGCACGCATGAGGATGAACAAACGTGCCATCCGCTAGATACCCCTGCCCACCTCGCTCTAGCGCAAACAAGACAAAAATCATCCCCGACAGCCGCGCCACCAGACCGCCCCGCGCGGTTTCATATCAACCCAGCTGATTCCGCCCGTAATTTCTCAACGACACCGCGTGGTGTGCCTCGTCATCCCGGATGCGTACAAACACATCGTACAGGCTGACGACGGGGGCGCACAACTCGGCAGCCTCGGCCGAGTCGGCTGGGACGACCAGCCCCTCGGCCGACAAGCAGTCGACCTTGGCATAGTACTCGGCGGCTACCGCTGGAGCAGGCACGTCCTGCCACGCGTCCGCGTCGCCGCTCGCCAAAAAGTCGTCATAGGTGTGGAAAGCGTGTTCTTCCACCCGCCGGTTAAAGTCGTAGGCGGCGGCGGGGGAGGCCGCAAATATAACAACCCCGAGCCAAAAGTAGACGAGCGCCACATGCTGCGCGATAAAGCGGTCCAGCCAGGCGGTGCCGCCGCCGAGGCTCTCCATCACCTGGGTGTGCATGGCTTCGTTGTCCGCCTCGGCAAAGTGCGCGCGGAGGCGCGTGGTAAGATGCTCCGACCGCGACCGCAAGCCAAGGGACTCGTAGCAGTGGAGGACGCAAAGGTAGCTGCAGGACAGAACATGGACATGACCGGCAAGGTACCCCAGGCAGTAAGATTACACCACAAGGAAAATAAAGGGACCAAAGGTTAGTCCCATGCTCCGAGGCCATACATATCCAGCACGGCATCCCACGGCTATCAGACACGCAGGGCGCGGCGGCATCCCCTGCCGCTCACACATGCCCGCTACCCGTCGCACGACCCGGAGCAACCGAACAACCATTCCTTCTACCACATCCTTCGTCCGACAAGCACCCCAGACGTACGAAAAGTATGGACACCGTGCGACCACCTCCAACACCCAAAAACGCCGCACGGGCTCCTTCCCCGCAAAAATCCAGTCGGTCATGGCCACCGCCAGCCCGACCGCCGCCCCATTGACCCACTTGACGGGCGCCGGCAGCGTGTCGTGCTCCGCCCCCGCGGGCACCGCCGCCGGCCGCGCGTCGGGCGTGCCCGTCACCAACGACGGGACGGGCTGCGACGGCGCGCCCGCGTCGGCCTCGACCGAGGCAGCGGACGCAACAGCCTCGGGGCGCTGTTTCCCCTCGGGACCCGCCACAACCGCAACAAGTGCAGCCCGCCGCCGGCGTCGGCGCGGGGCGATCACGGCGGCCGCCGCGCCGTCGTCTGCCCGCGGCCGCCGCGAAGCTGTCGGCGCCGGCGTCAAAGAGCACTGGCGCTGAAGCACAGGGGGAGGGGAAAAGGCGACGGCCGAGCAGCAAACGGACGCGGCACCCTGCGCAGACATGACGGGTAGTCGGTTGGAAAGAGTTCGAATAGGCAACGACACACAGTTCCTCACTGCGTCAAAGTTGGCGACACGCTCAGCGCCGCACACAAAAAGGATGCCACAGAGTGGTAGAGTTGCCGAGGATAAAAAGGAGGACGGCTGGTGACGATGGGAGGTGTGGCTCTAGAGGCTGGCTCCCCGCCGAATGTACCTCGTCCGTGAAGGTGGCGGACCGGCGCGGCGTTAGCAGTGGCAAACGCCGTGGTGGGCCAAAAGCGATACGCGGCAGCCCTGACAGCGGTGGTGGCGGCTGCGGGCGACCTTAGGGAATGCGCTGGGTGCCTTCCACTGGCCAGTGTGGCGGCGGTTCTCATTCAGGCGAGCTGGCCACTGCATGCGACCACACGTGCAAATTGCAGCGATGGGTGAAAAATCTATTAGATTTTTCGAATCTGGGACAAGGTGTGCCAACTGGGCCAACGGAGACACCAGCCCCCCCTCTTTAACGACGAGACAAACAGGGGCGTGACGTAGCAACCAGCGAGCACGTGCTGCACTTTCCGAGCACGCAGGCCTCGCAAAAGGGATGTCGCCTCTGGGGATACATGGTGCATTGTGCTACTTCTCTGTGAACGCCAACGCGTCGTCGTCGTCGCTGACAAAAAGAAAACGCCAGCAGACGACTGTATCACACAGCATCGCACGTGATCGAGCATCGGTAGTATACACGCACGACCCGAAATTTCTTTGAAGAACACGAGACAAAAAAAACATGCGAGAGACGAAGATGCGTGATCGAGTCGAACACCAAGACACAGGTAGGAAGAAGCAAAAAAAGGGGAAGAGCAAACGATGCACGCCAAGGGAGACGAAAAAGAACAAGAGCCTCCAATGTCTCACCGATCGCCCTAATCCGTCATGCGGTAGCTGTCCAGTTGCGCGTCGAGGTCGGCGCTCGTCAATGGCGCCTTCTTCTCACGTGGCTGCCGAGTCGACGACGATGGGCCAGCCCCGCTGCCGCCGCCACCGCCGCCGCCACCGCGGCGGCGAGAGGACCTGCTCGAACGCGCCGAGCCCCCGCCATTGCCCGACGATGCAGCCGCAGCGGCAGCCGCCGCCGCCGCCCGCGTCTTGTCGACCGACACGGCCAGCTTCTTGCCCTTGGCGCGACCGCCCGCAGCCGACACGCCGCCGCCTCCTGCCCGGCTCGTCGGGCTGTCCGATGTTGCCAGCGAGATGCGCAGGGGTTTGTTGTCCAGCGGCACTCCATTGTAGCGCTTGATGGACTCGAGCGCGTCGTCGCGACGCGCAAACACCACCTCCGCCACGCCCGTCGAGTTCCCGCGGACGTCATAGATGACGAGCGCGCGTTGGAGTTTGCCAACCCCGGAAAACAGGTCGTTGATGTCCCCGTTGGTCACCCCGTGGTGCAGGTTGTGGACGACAATCTTGCAGCCCGCGTTCGCCTTGCTGGCGTTTGCCGCCGCTGCCGCCGCCTTGCGCTCAATCTCCATGGCGCCGGCGCGGCTAATCGCAGCGACCGCCGCCGATGACAGACCGCCGCCGCGCGCGCGGCTGCCCTTCTTGCCGATGCTGCCGCTGCCCTTGGCCGTCCGGCGGGAAAGGGTATCGCTCATGCGCTCGCTTTCCGCATCCATCGCGGCGGAACCCCGCTCGCCCGACTTGCGCCTCCGCCGACGGGACTTGCGGGCGCCGGTGCCCTCCATGGGGGCAGGTGACGGCGCCGACGCGCCCGACGCAGCCCCATCGGCCGGCTTCTTGGTCGAGCGCCGGCTGGCGCGATTTTCCTTGACAATATCATCGAGTGCTCGGTCAATGTTCATGGCCGACATAGTGACGGGGGTGGCAGGTAGAAAGGGGAAAGGAGGTAGTGGTGGCGGGTAAAGGAGGGGATGGGGAGGGGCGGGATGCAGGTGGAGAGTGTATAGCGAGCACACAACCGGATGCGCGCGGGAAGCTCGCACGAGCTCCTCTCCCGCGGAACGGGCGGCCGCGTGCACAGTAAACACGGCGCAGCGTTCCACGCCAGAGATGGTGAGGGCACACGAGCCGACACAACGGCCGAGAGAGAGGCCGAGTGCAGCAGATGCGCAACGGTTGGACGCGGTCGACGTGTGCGGCGCGTGGGGTGCTGGCACAAGGCCGCGTGGCGGGCTGTGTCTGTGACCACGCCGTTTGGAGGGCCGCCGAGCACAAAAGCGCGCGGATCGTGTTTTTTTTGCGCGTCGACCCAAATTCGCTTGACAGTGAGACAGGGCTTGGTTCCGAGCTTGTAGGCACATCGATTAAATCGCCAATCTTCCGCGAAGGTTGCCACCCAAATTGCAGGGTCTGGCTAATAACACAACACACAAACAGAACACTTACCTGACAGAGCACAACCCGCATCCGACTCTGCCACATCCCTGCCGTTTCCACGTCGCGCGCCCTGCCGATCGGTGTCCCACCATGGTGCGTGGTACCGTTGTCCGCTTTGTCATTGGTGCGACTGGCGGCTACTACGTCACGGGCGTTGCCACGGCATCGGGGGTGAGGGCGCAGGCGGCCGAGCTCGTCGACCGGCTGTCAACGGGGCCAACGTCCGCGGGGCCCTCGGCCAATATCTCCACAGACGCAGATGACACGACTACCAAGCAGCGGTTCGAGGTATGTTAGAGAGAGTTGAGCTTGCGCCGCTGTTCCTCTCTGCGTCCTGAGACAGGGCTCGGTCGTTGTTTTTTTGGCGCTGCGTCACGGTCCCCAGGGTCTGTGTACTCGCTGTGCCTACCGCACTGCGCTTGGAGCTCGCTGCTAGAATACCGACCTGACTCTCGACATATATCTGCCTCATTTGTGGCTTTCTGTGCGCTGCTTGCCTCTGGTGGCCGTTCTGCGTGCGTGTTTTCGTCTGACCACCTTTTCCACTGCCTAGCTTGTTCCACCACCTCCGTCGGGTGTAACCGCAGAGGAGGCGTTCCGTCGGGAGGTGCTGACCAACGTCAACACTACCATCGACGCGGTGGCCGTGCGGGTCATGACGCTGCCTGCCACGCTGAAGCTGATGGCGCGCGACGCGGCGTCGTTGCTGCCTGGCGAGGACAACAAGCAGACACCAAACGACTAGGTTTGTTGGATGCGTCTGTTTAGCTTGGACATTGGTTGGGAGGGTGTTGCATTCCTTGGCCGATCGGGAAGCATGAGGGGCTGGACCCAAGAGGAGCAAGCGGAGTATTGTCCATTTCCACTGCCGTCATTGATAATCGGCATACGCTCTTCTTTTGGTCGCAGTGGCCCGACTGGAGGTCGACGCGGCCGCCTTCGGTGGCCATTCGATGGCGGAGTGCCCCAAGCCTGGCATGTACCTGACAACGGTTGCGTGCGCCAGAGCCGGTGGTCTTTTAACTTCACTCTAGCACAAAAAGCAAGGCGATGGGAGGGACAAACACAATGAACATCCCTCACACACCTCCAGATAGCAGCAAGCGATAAATAGTACTGCGATCGAAGGGCGACGCCCGCGTGGGGCACACCCTTCCACGCACCACCGACTGCCGTACGACAAAACTGACAACTCTTAAGGAGCAGCAGGTCCGCATCAATGCTTCCTCCACAGGCTCTCCCCAACAAACCCGTGCGCAGCGTCAAAATGAGCCAGTGAGGAGCATACACATGACGCTGGGTGCAAAAATGGAGCAGCAGCACGCGTCGGATAGGGGCCATCGGCAGCAACCTGGTGGGGCGAAAACCCCGTCCAGGTCCGCCGACACCTTCGGTGTACAAGCAACGACCTCGTGGTACACCAGCACAGCCGTCGACAGCTATTGCTGAAGTGCGCACGCGCGCTCCATCAACCGCCACGCGCCCGTCGAGCGTGGGTACGCCACCAACCCGCCGACCGCGAGCGCCAGACCGATCGCCACAAATCGGAGGGGCGAGTCCACCGCCCCCGCCATGCAGTACAGCTCAAACGAGACGGCCGAGGAGCCGAGGGCGACGAGGCCCATCAGCTCTGGGGAGCGAAGCTCCGACACCACCGGCGCCCTGACTGCCTGCGGCGGCCGCAGGGGGAGGTGCGGACCCTGCCGCAGGCGAGAGGTGGCCCACCAGGCAGCCCAGGCAGTCCACGCCGAGCTAACCGACAAGCCTGACCAGGGGGAGACGGCCGCCGGCGACGGCCGCGCGGGCTTCGACCATGCCGCCCTCCTGCGTGTCGCTCGCTTTGCGGGCTCCGCCCCAGCCGGCGTGCCCCGGGTGACCGCGGTCATGGTCGCGCTGACAGACGCCGGATCCGATAGCTGCAGCAAGCGGGTTAGCGCCACCCGAATGTCGTCGCTGTGTGCGTCGGTCACGGTTGGTCGGCGGGGGACCGTCCACGCCTCGCCCGCTTCCGCCGCCTCGGACGCGGCCATGGCCGACGCCGCCGCCGTTGCCGCTACCGCCACGGGGGTCGTGTCCACTTCCGCCGCCGACGCAGGGATGACGCCAGCCTCAACAAAGCAGTCCAGCGCGTCGCGAGCAGCGGCAGCCACAAAACCTTGATCGTCGGCGGTGAGGTAGTGCAGCACTGCGACCGCCGCGTTGCTCCGCACCGGGAAGGAAGCCAACCCCGACGCCACCCGCCGCCTGTGCACGGCCACGGGGGAGCGCGCGTACGTCCACAGCAGCTGCGCAGCGGCAGCCGACGTCATGCCGTCCTCGCCGTCGAGCATGTACAGCCACGCCAAGGCCAGCTCCACCTCCTCGTCCACCAGCGACAGTGGGGCGGAAGCGAGCGAGGCCGCGACCGCTGGGTCCGGCTCCCGCCCCCACGCGTACGCTAGGTGTAGGCTGTCCGCAATGAGCGACCGGCTGTGTTGGTTGCGCGCCGCGGCCAGCCGCCGCACCGCCGCTGCAATCGTCCACAAACCGAAAAACGCACCCAGGACGATTTCCGCTTCGGGGAGACCGCCGGGCAACAGCGTGGTGCCGCGCGTCGACGCCTCGTGGAGCACCGTGCACGCGGCGCCGTCGGCAAAGGCACGCAAAGCGACCACCGCCCGTTCGCGCAGCTGTGCCTCGGCAGCCTCGGCGCGAGCGCTATACGGCTTGGTCGCGGGGGGCGCCGACATGGTCAGCCCCGCACCGACACGCGCGCGTACCGGCCGTTGGCTCACGTGACGACCGGATGGGGACCGAGGCGACACGCGAAAGGGACATGGCACCGCCAGCGACCGATGAGCAACAAAGGACGATGAGGAGTGGGTGGGTACGGCGGCTGCTGCCGCTGGCGACGAGGGGCTGCCGCGACCCCCTGCAGGCGAGAGGGATGTAACACGCGTTAGACTGGCTAGCACAGGGGCACCGGCAAAGCAAAACACCCCGGACGGCATGGTGCGTACGTCGGGCAGACCCAAAGAGACCCACCGGCGGCAGCAACGGCTTTCACAGGGAAAACCCAGGGTGGCCGTGCACGGGGGCGAGGGGGAAGGGGCAAGGGTCGGGAGCAACGACCGCACTTGTGGACGCCAAAACAACAGCGTAGAAACCGTCAAAAACAATGGCGCCGAGGGTAGGCACGTTTGTCCCCTTGACGGCAACACCAGCGGCAACCGTACGTAGCTCCGTAGCGCTCACTCAGGACGCGGCAACGTCGGTGGAGTGGAGTGGCGTGTGCACACGTGCGGGTGGCGCCAGGTGCACAAGAGGAGCTGCCAATCTCGGCCTCGAGACCAGCCACAGCAACGGGGCGGCGCCGGTGCGGACCACACGCAACCACGTCGACCGGCGCCAGACAGTCGGGCCGTTGGTCCGTGAGGGGGGAACAGGGTGGCGGGTGCAACCGGGACAAAAAAGAATCGGCGACAGCGCCGACGGCACAGGATCCGACCGGGATCCGAGCAAGACATCCACCAACTCCGCCCAAAAGGCCGTTGAAGCGCCGACGATTGCACGCAGAGGGGTGTCCTCTGGGCCTCTGCGCTCGTCTCCGTGCTGCCCAGCGGCCAGACCGTCGACAACGGCACGAGTGCGGGCGCCTGCGTGCGGCAGACAGGCCGCTGGAAGGCCGATGCTGAATTTCCAACGCCTCCCATCATCACTGGCAAATCTGTGGCCCACTGAGCTTCCACAACAAGAGGGCAGAACCAGATACCTGGGCGGAGCAGCCAATAAGGGTGGATTGGTGGCGCCCCCGAGATCCAAGCAGGAGCACAGGAGCCCATTGGGCCGGTCCCAAAAATATCCCAAGGTCCCAGCAAGAATACTTTTAGGAGTAATCTTTCTGAAGGGACTTGAGCAAACCAGTCTCAAAGGCCGAGGCACTCTGCCTTTCGTCCGTGAATTCAGTGGTTGGTTCATGAACCATGGAGGGGGGGTCCATCGACTGTCCGCCCCCTCGCCTGCTACCATGGAGACGGCTGTGGATCCGCAGCTCCCCGCGTAGCGGCCCGCCGTCGTTCGTTCCCTCCAACCCTTCCGCGCTGTCAAGGCATGGAGGCGGCGGCCGTGAGCGGCGCTGCGCGGCGGCGGCGCGTGCGCTGGCGCCCCACCGCCGCCCCCGCCGCGCCCTCCGCCGCCGCCGCGGCGGCGCGCCGGCCGTCGGCCGCCAGCGTCCCCGCGGCGGGTCGGCGGCACCGCCGCGGCGGGCGCCCCCAAACGCGCCCCGGCGCACGCGGCGCCGCCGGCGGGGCGGTCGCCGCCGGGTGGCGCGCCGGCCTCCCGCACACCGCGGCGCCGCCGCGGCGCCGCCGCCGACGCGACGGCGGCGGCGCCCGCCCGCCGCCGCCCCGCCCGTGGCGTGTCGCCGGGCGGCGCCGGGCGGGCGGCGGGGGGCGCCCACGGCGGGTCTCCCCCCCCCCCCCCCGCGCCCCCCCCCCCCCCGCCGGCGGGTTTTCCATCCCCCACCGCCGCCGCCCGCGGCGCCCCGCCACCGGCCGCGGGGCGGCCCGACGCGTCGGTGAGGCGACCGCGGGCGTTGTTGGTGGTTGCTGAGGTGCCTCAACCGGTGACCACATTGATATTAATTGTTTTGTGCAGTCTGCTCGCATTGCAAGCTCATCGTACGAACCAAGGAAAGACACCCACAGGCAAACCATCCATGCAACAACACAACTCCATAACGACTCGTCCCACACCCACACAGAGCTGTCGCTCGACCCAGACACCTCCCGTCCACCTCCACCACCTGCAACCCCAGACACAGCCACCGCGCAGGAAACGAGGTGGGGAGTGGCCCTACGGCATGGCCAGGTATTCCCCATCATCCACGCGATGGTGGCTGTCAGCAGGTCCTCAAGCAAGGCAACCACCTCTTGCTCGACCATCGGCAGTTCGCTGCAGCCTACCTCGAGGCCGTCGCCCTCGTAGACACCGTGCTCATTGCACATCGGCATCCGCGGCCAGCTCAGCTCCAAACAGGGTGTCGGCGTGCTCCACTAAGCCGCCCAGGAAGGAGCCCACGTACTGCTCCATGTCCTCCCAACAGAGCACAATAGCAGAGTTCATGTGCTGGTGCAGCTGCTGTTGCCGAGAAGCAGCGTACGAGTCGCGCCGCTTCCTCCGAGCAGCGAGGACGAAGGCGACCCGCGGGCTCATGAGTGACCATGTCTTGCGAGCAGTCGCGTCAGCAGCGGTCGCCCTCTCAGCGGCATTGGAGACGACCTGCTGCATTGCAGCCACCAAGGTAGAGCTCTCTTTCCATCCCAACAGCGTCGAGGCATCGCGGGCGGAGAACTTGTTCTGGACGCAAACCATGGCAAGCGCCCCGTCCCCCGTCCGGTAGAAGATGACCGCGTCGATAGCGGCCGCGTTGGTGTTCAGCTTCCAGACGCGGTTGACCAGCGATCCGTCGTCGTCGACAAATCGCGCCCAAAGACCGTCAATGGTGGATGTGCAGAGGTTGAAACGCGGATTGGCGGGGTCAATGATCTGGTCGACGACGATGGAACTGCTCCCCACGTGGGTGGAAGAAGAGTAGATGTCTGACAAAGAGCACAAGTCGCCCGCACCAGCAACTAGTGCCCGGGCGTTGGCCAGCACCATCACAGAAGCCAAAAAAAACACCTCCCACCCACACCAAGAGACCAGCAGCGGGGTCCAAGACAGCAGCATGCGAATGCCGCGAAAGAGCGGTACCTGCTCCTTCACGTTGTTGGACACAAGGCCCCACAAGGCAAGGAGCGGGAGGCGTGGGGTGAAGGCCTTGCCGCCGACCGCCAACACATGCCCACGCAGGCGGACCTGGTCCCATGTCGCGCCCTTGGACCGACCGTTGGCGTCAAGTACGTCCCGCTCAGCAGCAACTTCATGCCCCAGGATGACGTGCGCCAGCACCTCAGGGCCATACGGCTGGTCCCAAAGGTTTCCCACTGAGGAGGACGTCCGGTCGGAGGCGCCATCTGCGTAGTCCCAGATGGTGCCGGATCCAATCGACTGGCTCATCAGGTCCACTGCCAAGAAGGTAGCAAGGCGTACGTCGTCTCCCACAAGGCACGACAAAGCAGCCACACCACTCTCGGCAAGGACAGCATCTGCAGCCACGGGTGACGGCGCAAACGTCGAAGAAGCCAGGGAGCCGCCATCGTTGAGGTAGAAGCCGCGCTCCCCATTCACGCGTAGCACCTCCTCGAAGATGCGGCTGGCGGGGACACGAGGTAGCCTCAGGAGCTCCACGACAGGGCGTCGGCTGATGCTCGTCTCCTTGATCATCAGCTGCACGTTGACAGACGAGAAGACGGTGTGGCCATGCACCTTTTCGGCCAGTGTGCAAAGCTCCGAGCGGTAGAGGTCGCCCAGGTCGATTGATGTGTACGAGAAGAAGTCCGACACCTTCTGCAGCTCGTCAACGATGATGATTAGGGGGCGACGACCAGGCCCCTCACCGACGAGACTACTCAACACGGACTGCACCTTCTGGACCAGCGTCAACTCGATGATGTACCTCTTCTCGAGCAGCAGCCGGGACCGCTCGAGGAACAAAGCCCAGGACGATACCGTCGTGCTTGAGTTCTGCAAGTCCCCCGTCAGGAAGAACAGGATGCGCAGGTAGAGGGGGACGAACATGCCATGCTTGAGCAGCTCGCGGTCGGTAGGGTTGAGGCCCCATGTCGTGCAGTTGAAGTTGACCCCGACGATGCGCAACTGCTTCACCCACGACGACAGCATGCCCTGTACCGCCATGGGGCTCGCCAAAGTTGACGGTGACCACGCGTCCAAGGCATCAGCTGCACCCCCGTCTCCCTGTTGAACGAGTTGTACAAACGTCGCGAGTTGACCGCAAAAGCGCGACTTGCCGCTTCCCGCAAATGAAGTGAAGTAGAGCAGCTCGAGCCGACCGCCGCGAACGACACGACTAAAGAAGAAGCGCAGGTTGTGCAGCGCCTCGCAGATGGCGCCCGTCGTGTCGTGACCGATCACCTCCACGTTGGGATGACGCTCAAACAGCGTGACCCAACCCGTCTGGAGCCGTTCCTCCGAGAGACCGCAAACCAGCAGCAGCTGCACTAGGTGTGTGGCAGGGAGGGTGAAGAAATCAACGACGCGGCGGCCTAGTTGCCGTGCAGTGTCCATTGGTGCAACCTAGTTGCGGCACCGGCCAGTGCAGCGCATCACACGGCCCTCTTCCCAAAAGACGCGCCCTCCCCCCCACAAGCTGCTTTGGGCGCTTCTTCACGTAGCGCCCACCTGCCCGTCCGCGCGCAACCTC
>ENA-ORXC01001127-ORXC01001127.1-marine-metagenome-genome-assembly--contig:-NODE-1127-length-16510-cov-5.988560_pt1 | contig 16510 bp, 24 predicted proteins | sample MGYA00237865_ERZ511478 | MGnify/ENA metagenome assembly ERZ511478 | reverse complement strand
CGACGCGCGGCGAATGGCCGAGAGGCTCGGCTGCTCCACTTCGGTCGCGTCGAGGAGGGTCTCGCCGGCGGCGCCACCGCCGCCACCACCCCCGCCGCCGCCGTCGACGGCGAGGCCGCCCATGTGGGAGGCCATGGCGGCCGACTCGGCTTCCGCGACGAGGCGCTCCATGTTGCGCTCCCCGCGCGACGCGGACGACACGACCGCCACCGCCGTGTCGACCGCCGCCGCCGTGACGCCCGGCGCGCCGCGGCTGTCAATGGCGCGGAGCAGCCCAAACGCTTGGTCGTACGTGTCGGGGATGTGGTAGTCGCCGAGCGCGGCCGTCGGGTCGGTCAACTCGGTGCCCGCCCACTGCAGCCGCACGCCCTCCATGGCGCCGGGCATTTCGGGGGCGGCCGCCACGACGCGGCGGCGCAAATCATCGACGGTCGCGTCGGCGGGCACGTCCAGCTGCGTTTTTTCGCCCGACGGCAGGCGCACGAGGAGGGGGATGGAGAGGGAGGAGGAGGCGCTCCCGCGCCGCTCCACGTCGGGGGGGGGGGTCGGCGCCGCGTCGCCGCCGCCGGCGGCCGAACCGTTGGGGCGGACACCCCCGTCGCCGCCGTCGACGGCGGCGGCGGACGAGGCGCCGCCCGCCCCCGACGTGGCCCCCGTCACGGCCCTCGAGGCAACGTTGCCACCGCCAGAGTAGTCCCCATACGGCCCCCCGTAGGGGGAGGGCACACCCGTCGACGTGGCGCCGATGGCGAGCGGGTCCGCAAGGCCAAACGCGTCCCCGCCGAGCATGGAGCTGAAGGAGCCGCCGCCAGTGCTAACGCCGCCGCGGCGGAGGGCGCGCAAGTCGTCGTTGCCGTCCATGGTTGGTAGGTGAGGCGGGGGGGTGGGGGCGTGAGGAGGATGACCACGCGCCGCTTGGCACTTGCTCGTCGTCGATCACGCTGCTGCGCGTAGAGGCAAGACGAACCCGTCGACGGTCGGTCGAGCGCGTGTGGCTTGTCGTGTTTGTCCGCGCACCACGTCGGGTGCGTGCGGTGCGTGTGGCCGTGCAACACAAGGCTCGGGCACCCGCCAGCCGGCGCGCCCACAGATGAAGGGACACGGGTGCCCCCCGGCGTGCGCGTGTCACCCTGCGTGGGGGGGGCGGCGGCACAGATCCGGCGCGCAAACCCGTGGGGGCGGGGGGGGCGCGAGGGCGCGCGGCTAAAGGCCGGGCCACCCGCGCGCTGACGTCGGCGTATAGAGCTGTGCGGGCACACAGCGTGCGCCTGTTGCCGCCTCTGCCGCCCTCAGCAGCTCCTGCACAGCGTCGCGTGGGCGCTTGTTTGGGGGGCTGGCCAGGGGAAGACCACCCAGGGGTGGGAGAGGCGGCGCGCGCGCTCAGAATCTCCTGTGCGTGCCTCCGACAGCGGCTGTGGGGGCGCAGATTGGAGGGACTGACGGCACCCACTGCCGACTCTCCCCTACCGCGGTTGGGTGCGGGCCACAACGAGGAGAGTCTGGCTAGAGGGGGGGCCCCGGCAAGTGCCCCCTGACGGACCTGGCACGCTCCTGCGCCCTGGCCCCCAGCGCCCCAGCGGGCCTCTACCGGCCAATCGGACAGACGTGAGATAGGCGACGTGCCCGCTGGGCCCCACCCGGGGAGGGAGGGTCAGCGGCCGCGGCGCCACAGGAGCATGGGAATCTTGATGGGCCGACCCGTGCGTGATGCGCGACCAGACTCTCTCTCGGTTCGGGCGCCCTGCGCCGCATCCGTGGAAGGACTGGGTGGAAAAAAGAAAGGCGGCGCTGGCGGCGCGGTTGGGGCCCGCTGGATTTTCTCGCGGACCCGCGGAGCCCGCCCCACAGGGGCCCCACCGGCGTGATCTGGCACCCACGGGCCCGCCGCGTGCGGTGAGTAGACTCGTCTGCATACCGTGACGCACAGGCAGATTGTCACTCCCCGTTTCCGCGACGTTGCAGCTCACGACATCAGCACGGCTCACCACTGACCGGCACAGCCGCCCATGTCGGGTGAGCCCCCAAATGGGTGGCGCGCGGCGCGACAGCAAGGGGCGCGGCAACACGCGCCCGGGTGCCAGCCGATAATGACCCGCAACGGGCGGTGCAGCGGCCCCCTTCGCGAGCGCTGCGGGAGAGGCGGAGGTCCCCCAGGCCCCCCACACCGACGCCTCCCGCGCGCACCTGCAGGGATGGGCGGCGGCAGCCACCGCTGTCGGTGCACGCCCACGAGCTTACGACAGTGGGCGGCGGATCCGCGCAGGGAGCGGGTACGGGGCCACTTGGCAGCGGCTCGGCCGGGCCTCGTCCTGCCGCTGTCAACCACCAACGGGTGGGGGGGGGGCTGGTGCCTGCGGCGAGCGCCCTCACTGGGCGGACGCGTCAAAGCCACGTCGGCGTCAACGGGAGCGGAGAGGCCCTTGCCGCTGCGCCGCTGCACGCGCTGGGCCGTTGCTGCAGACCTCCCCCGCAGACAATCGATGAGCGCTCGCCGCCAACCAACCGTCAGGGGTGACGCGACAAGAATTGAACAGGGCCACTCCCGCGCGTGGGGTTTTTGCCCGAGCGCCCCTGTGCGTGCGTCCCGCACAGACTGATGAGCCGGTCGGGACACAGTTTCATGCATCATGCAGGAGCCGGGGAGGGCATCTCATTCTGGTAGTCGTACTGGAACGGGACGTGGGCAATGCCTTGGTGTATTTTTAGCCATGCGCTGTGCAGAGGAAACCGCGGAGGACATCTCATCTGTCAGTGAGAGAAAGAGCAAGTCTCTTTCGTCCGCGTCGCGAAAAAGGTTCGGCATGCTATGCATGGTCTCAGCTTGTACAGCATGGCCTGTTGCCATGGATGACGACCGCTGGTGCAGCACAGCGGCAGCCGTGCCAGCGCGGCAGATGGACCGAGCCGGAACGCACGCGGGTACAGGCAGCAGTGCACAGCGCTACGCAACTGTAATACAGTGTGGGGTTCAGTCAAGCTGGACAAACTGCGGGAACTCTTGCATTGAAAGAGTGGCCAGGCTCATCGCACTCCCGAGCGTCACGGCGACCGAGTGAACAGTGGGCAATCCACTGGTACAGAGGGGTGTCCGTTTTGCCAACGCAGCAGACGTGTCACGCCGGAACGTACGGGGGTGTCGACGACGGTGCATACCACCACGCAACTGCAAGATGAGGTGGAGGGAGCGGAGCTGGACAAACTGCGGCAACGCGTGCATTGAAAAAGTGGCCAGGCCCACCGCATTTGACAGCGTCACTGTGACCGAGGCGGACGCCTGACGTGGCGCCGTCGTACACGGGTGGCACGGGACGGCGTCAGCGGGGGACGAGCGACGGAGCTGGACAAACTGCGGGAACGCTTGCATTGAAAAAGTGGTCAGGCCCACCGCATTTGACAGCGTCACCGCGACCGAGGCGGACGCCTGACGTGGCGCCGTCGTACACGGGTGGCACGGGACGGCATCACCGGGGGACGAGCGACGGGCAGAGGCGAGGGAAGAGACGCGCCGCACTGGTGGCCAACGCCTGGGACGCAAGCAATCGTTTCACAGGACTTTTCGATTTACGTTCATTCACAAATCCTCAGCCCTCAGCAATGGTAGACGGGAAGTCCCCCGCTCCGCTACCCGGATACGAGGCTCCGCGGGGTTGTCAGCACACGCGGCAGACACTGCGGCGGGCGAGCGGGAGCCAGAGCCGCGGCTCTGCCCCGACCCGAGAGCTCCTTGCGCACCGGCCTTGCCGAGCCGTTGGGCCGGACCGGCCGAGCCGGCACTGTCAGTACCCTCACCTGTCCCAACAACCAATCATGCGAAGTGGATCCCCCGCCCTCTCCCAGCGCCAGGGGCGGGTAGGGGGAGAAACGCACCCGATCAAGGGGCGCAGTGCCTCCCCCTGAGCGCCGCCAACGGCGTTGGCCGCGCCCCCGCCGCTGCTGCCGCAACGGACGCCTCTGCAACCACCGCGTCAGCTGCTGCCGCCGCCTCCGCCGCCTCTCGTCGAACCTTGTCCTCGTGGACCCGTAATACCAGCGCAATCAAACGCTTCTTGTAGCGGCGTTTCACAGACGCTATGACGCCAGCGTCAAGGGGTTGGTGGATGGCCGTCACATTGGGAGGAAGCGCACAAATGCGTTCTTGCGGATGCGTCAGCTCCGTGTGGGCCCCGCAGTTATCAACGATGAGGATGACGGGCTCCCTGGTCCTTGCCTGCACGCCGGCCACAAATACAGACGTAAACCACTTCTGGTAGACGACCGAGTCCATCCATGCTGACTTCTGATTGAAGTATGGCAGAGGGCAGCTGGCTCGCGGCGGCTTAAAACACAGCGGCACGGCGGCTGACCCAATGATGGCAATTGGCAGCTTGTGGCTGCCCGTCGCGTTGCACGCCAACACGAGAGTGACTCGATCCTTCGCCTTCATCGCCTTGGTTCCGCGGGCCCGCCGCCGCTGCCCAGCTGCGATGTAAGCCCGGTTGGGTAGACACCGGAACTGCAGCCCCGTCTCATCCATATTATATATATGGTCCGGGTCATACTTGGCCAGCTCCCGCCGTATCTCCGCCATGCGCTCTTCCCCTTGTCTGGCAGCCTCAATCGCCGACCCCCCTTGCCCCCACAGCGCCACGTTCCGCAGGCTGTGCCGCTGCGCCCACTTCTGGACAAAGCCCGTCGATGCCTTGAATCCAGTCACACCCAGCTCTGCCGCAATCTCCGCCGCCTTCGCCTCCAGCACTGCCAGCGTCACAGGCAGGTCGCGTCTGGCCATTGTCTGGATGCCATCATACCAAGCACGTAGAGCCTTGTCCACCGCCTCAAATCTTGATCGGCGCGCCCTCACAACGTCCAGTGGCTCTCCGCTCCGCTCTCGCGCCAGAAGTCGGGACCGCTCTCGAGGCTCGCAGATCCGTCGGGCGTTGGATAAAGAGATAGGTATATCAAAGCTGTCGACCAAACTCTGCATAGAGGTGTGGACCCCTCGGTCAAACAAGCGGATAAACGCAATCTTGTCTCCCAAGGAGAGGGCTGTTCTCTCCTTGCGGATGAGCCCATCAGCCACGCCCGACGCCCTTGGTCTCGCCCGACGTGATGCCGCCGATCTGGGTGGCGTTGGAGGCAGTGCAGTCTCGTGGAAGTGCGCAGCGGCGGCTGCAGTGGCAGCAGCGGCTGCAACGCTGACCGCCTGCCTCGTCTCCGAGGATGCCACGGGGAAGATCTCCTGGACGGCCGCCTCGGCAGCCGCGGCGGCAGCGGCGCGCGCAGCGCGAGGCGTCACGGCCGACATGGGATCGGGGGAGCATCGGCCAGAGAAGAAAAGGGGGGCGGGGGGAAGAAGGCATGGGGTGGGGTGGTGAGGGGGGGGCACGGTTTGCTGGACGACGGCGCGTGCTCGACGTCGGTGGGACCGTGTCGCTCAATCATGGACTGTCAATCTTGTCTGGCTCGATCGCTCAATATCAGGACGATTGAAGGAGGCTCGGACCTCGCACGCGGTCGATCGTTATTCGTTTATATAGTAGGTACTATATAAACGAACAGCACATTATTGAATAGTTACTGTATACACCGGGCGCCCGACACCGAAGCATCCCGTGGTGTCACGTATCTGGGCTCAGCGCCCTGCCCTAAGGCGGTGCCAGAAGCTTCGGCGCCCTTTTAAGAGTCCGGCCCCGAGGGCCCTGGGGGGAGGTTTTGTGGTGGAGTGGTTTCCGTGGGCTGTTGCGGGGGGGGGAGAACACGTGGGCTGTCTGGAACGAGACCTAGAGAGGTATAAGAGGGCGAGGCGGGGGGACCGCCGCGGAGCCCTCGACCTGGGCAGGTAAACTTCCGGTCACGAAACTCGTGTTTCTCGCTGGGGGAGCTTTCACCCGGTCGACGCCGTGCGTGTGAGCTGTTCGGTGCTTCCTTCCGAGGCGGGTATTCCCCGACAAGACTACCCGACGACACCGTGTGGCTCGCCTTCCCGACATTTAAGCGGGGTTTGCTGGGCGTGTTGTCACGCTTGGTGGAGCAGCAGGGGAGGAAGGCGACTCAGGCTTCGTCGGGGCGGCGGCGGTGCGCCAACCTGCCTCGTGGGGAACCTAGTCGGTCCTCCTCCCCTTTGTGCCTAGCGCTGTGGGCGGCCCCTCGCAACGCCAGGACTGGCAGAATCCGGCCGGGTCGATGGCCGATGGGGAGGGCCATGGAGTCCCTTCTGGTTTCGAGGTGCCTGGTGGCGGGGGGGACGGGACTTCCCCCCCCCGGAGGCGGGTCGTCGGTAGACGATCACCACACCAGTGCAGGCACCATGGATGCGGTTGCTCGTGGGCAGCGGAATTTGTTCCAGCCCTTGCCCCTGGGCCTCGATCCGACTGGGCTTCGCCCCCCGACGGGAGTCCCCTCGGGTAGCACTCACCTCAAGGCGGCCCCGTCGAGTGATGGCACTCATCACGGCGAGTGAAAACCGCCCGACGTGACCACGTGGGGCGGTGGGTCTGTGCCACCACCGGAACAAGAACCAGCGAGTGGGAGCTCTAGGTGTTCTCCTACAGGTCCACGGAGTGCCAAGAGTAGCCCGGAGCGCGAACAAGGCACCGGGACCGACGGTATCGGTGCCCCGGCTCTCTGGCGCGGTGGGAGATCCCCTCTCGGTGCGTGCGAGGGTGGAGCGATGCCAGGCGCGGCACGGGAGCCTGCGGGTGGGAGCTCTAGTCGTGCTCCCCCAGGCTCACGGGGTGCCAGGGAAGGTCAGTGTATCAAGTGGCGAGACGCCGTGGCCGAGGTCGTTAAGTGCAGAGTTACCCGCTCGTTGGTTACCATGTTGAGGGGCTTTACGCCCAGACCTGCTGAGCGCCGGGGCAGAGCCCGGCGCTCTTCCCGTCGGCGTCTACGAGACGACTCGTCTTCGTCTTCCACCACCGACGTCTCCCGCTCGGGGGATGAGTCGGCCGTTGCGGCCCTACTAGGTGCATTTCGCGCTACCCCCACGCCGTCGACGGTGCGGGACGGTACTAGGGGTATTGACCCGAGGACCCAACCGGCTCCTGGATCGGAGAAGGGTGCGCGACACGACGGGGGATCGCGAGAGACACCCTGGGGTACTAACCCGGGGATTCCGACGCAACACTCCCTTGCAACCGGTTCGGAGGCAGAGAGGTGGCCGACCCAAGTTACCCCGCCGCTGCCGGCTCGGGTGGTGCCGCCCAAGATCGTGGTAGACCATCCTTACTACCGGAATATTTCCAACTGCGAGACCTACGCATTGGACAACAAGTCGATTGTCTACACTCTGCGCCAAGCCCGTTCTCTAGGCAGGCGCAAGAAGCACGTCGCTCAGTCGCTTAGCGTACACGACGATGGGACGGTTCTCCCCAGGCCAAGATCTTCAAAAATATTTTGCGAAAGTTCGCCAAGGCCTGTGATGGCAGCGACATCTCCGAAGGCGAGGCCTTCTACATCCTTCAGGACTTTACCAAGGAACCCCTCAAGTCGGAGGTGATGATGGTTATGCCGACTCGCCGGGATGGTAACCCCGGAGTGGTCCCGAACTACTTGGAGCTCATCAACTGGACGCTCCGACGGCACGTCGACGAGGCCTCAGTGGCGACCCTCGTCGAAATACTGAACGTGGCAGTCCAGCGGGACGATGAGGACGAGCTATCCTTCGCCTAACAGCTCCGCCACCTCAACACCGAGTGCGGGTTCATGTATGGGGACGGCGCGCTCAAGGGACCGTTTGTGGATGGCGTCCACCGCGCAGCGCGCGCCATGGTTCGGGAGCGGATCAGCCTCGGCTTTACTCTGGCGGAGTTAGCTCGTGTCGCCCAGACTAAGGGCGACGAACACCGCTGGCTAAGACGCGAGATGCGTGGAGAGAGGACCAAGGAGCGAGAGGCGCTCGCGGCGGAGACTTGCCTCCGTCGGAAAGCGCGCCTGGCCGCATCCCCGCGAGTTTCTGCGGGCGCTCGGGCCTACCAATCGCGGGACGCTCCGGTTAAGGTCGTCGGTCCCGTGGACGCCACGGTTCGAGTCGTCGGGGCAGTGAACTACCCGACTCCCGACGGCGGCGGCAACTCACGCCGCCGTCCCCGACAGGAAGATGGCCCCTCCCGTCCCAAAGCTCGGACGGGAGAACACCCTTGCTGGCAGTGTGGCAGTGTGGGCCATCGGGCCGAGGTGTGCCCGACTTTGGACCTTCGCCTACGCGAGCGATTCTCAAGGACCGGCCGCATGTCCCCTCTACGAACTACTCCGGTCCCGCGGGGCGCCCCGCGTATGGCTCGGTGGGTGGCGATTGCCACCACCAAGGACCGTTCCAGCTCCAGCGGCGATGCGTCGGCACCGCTTGAGAAGGGGGAACCGCCTGCCGGGCCATAGTACGGACCGGAGACCTCCTCTGAGTCCGAGGAGGGAAACGAGTCGCTATCTGGTTTGGGCCCTCCCCGCTGCGACCGGTGGACCCGGCCAGGGGCAAGGATGCGATGCTAGTACGCATCCAATCCTGTCCCAAGGGGATTCGCTCTCGGGACGCGCCCCTCCCAAAGGGGCAGGACGGCCGGAATGTCGTGGCCATCCTGATAGAGTCTAACTATCATATATCCAGCCGCATTTGGATGGACACGGGGCGCGCGTCAGCCCTCGCGTCAACGTCGATAAAGGGTTCGGCGTCTCTCCAGTACGAGAAGCGCTGCTCCCCATCACGGGCACGGTGACCCTCAAGGTGCGTATGGGCACAAACACGACGTCGGTCGCTTGCGTAGTGGTGCTCGGCATGTCGGTCCCCCTACTCCTGGGGACCGACTACACCGATGTCCACGTCCCCAGCATCTGCGGACCGAAGGGATACATCGAGGTACTAAATGGATGTAGGGTCCCTATTATCCGTCGGGGAAGACGGTGTCGTATGCAAAGATGGACCGTACCAGCGGGGATGGCGCCGGAAGGGACGTGGACGCCAAGTTTCACCTTTCCCGCGAAGTGGTCTTGCCCCCGCAGGTCAGGGGCTATGTCCCTGTGCAGAGAGCTTTCCAAGAAAATGGAGTCATTGCTCAGCGCCACCGGGTGTATGAGTGCCACCGAGTGCATGTGGCGTCCGGCACCATGGATTGATCCGCAACCCAACCGTGGAGGGTGGAAGTGACCCACACGAGGAAGACCAGCAAACGCCTTCCAAAATGAAGGATCCTGGTACACATGTCGGCCTACTCCGGCACGGTGGCTGCCATATCCCGTGAGCAATGGGCCTCATTGAGACCCAGTCCGGCCACCGCGCCCGACGGGACCGGCCCAATGAAGGAGCCCCATGTTCACACTTCGAGCGTGCCCGAGGGGTTACGACCTCGGGTGCTCTCCTTACTAGAGAAGCACAGGCCTCTGTGGAGTGGGAACTTGGGCTCCATCAGGGCAAACGAGCACCGAATCGAGGTGAAACGGGGATCGAATTCCTTCCGACTCACCCCTTATCGGATGGGCCCCCGGACTCGGGAACTCATCATATCCCAGGTCGACCAAATGCTCAAGTTCACAGTCAGAGAGCCTATCCAGAGTGAATGGGCTAGCCCGGTCTTCCTCATCCCTAGAACACACGGGAGTCCCTGGTTCTGCATCGACTATCGGCAGTTGAACGAGCGCACAGTACGCGACTCGTATTCGCAACCCCGGATTGACGACGGTCTACAATCCTTAGGGGATGCCCAGTTCTTTTACACGTTGGACTGCAACGCAGGGTACTGGAAGATTCCCATTTCCGAGGAGGAAACACCCAAGACGGTGTTCATCTACCACTGTGCGACGTACCAGTGTACCCGTCTTCTCTTTGGCCTGTGCAATGCCCCTGCCACTTTCCAGCGGGCTATTGACATGATCCTGTCCGGAGTCATGTGACAGAAAGTGCTCGGCTACCTAGAAGATCTCATTATCTTCTCCCCGGATGCCGAGTCACACTTGTCTCGCTTTGACATGGTACTCACCCTTTTGGGGAATCACGGGGTGACCCGCAAGGCGCAGAAATGCCATCTCTTTAGTAACGAGGTGGAATACCTCGGACACGTGGTCCGACCCGGGCGCCTGAGAGTGAACGAGAAGAATCTGAAGGCCATCAAGAAGGCCGCCTTCCCGAAAACGCAAACCCAACGGAGGAGTTTCTTGGGCATGTGCAAAGTCTACGGCCGGCTCATGGTAGACTTCGCCAAGACCGCTAAGCCGCTGAATGAGTTAAACAGCGTCAACTTTCCGAAGCGGTTGAGTCCCCCGAACCCAGAGTGGCAGGCCGCGTTGAAAAGGCTACACGAACAGCTATGCCACCCGCCCCTCCTTGCGATACCACGCAGGGGGGGAAAGCACATCAACGATGTCAACGCCAGCTACGATCAGCTGGGGTGCTGTCTACTACAACAGCCACCTGATGACAAGTACTTGCCTGTAGGTTACTTCAGTGAGGGCCTACTCCCTGCCGAGAAGAACTAAACCGTCAACGAGATTGAGGGACTGGGAGTCGTGAGGGCCGTAGGCCTACTTCGGCCTTATATCGAAGAAACGAAGTTCCTCATCCGGTGCGACAAGAAGGCCCTGAAGTGGATACTAACCACGACGGCCTGCATCAATAACCGACTCAAGCGGTGGCGCATCCTCCTCTCGGAGTTCGACTACGACGTGGAGTATAGGCCGGGCCCCCAACACGCGGTGGCGGATGCACTATCCCGCCTCCCAACTGAGGGGTTTGACGGGGGGCCGATTGCCCAGGAAATTCCCACAATCCCAGTGACTCCCCGGTCGGGGGTCGTACTAGACCCCCGACGCCCCGAGAATAATGGGGCCGCCTGTATACCTCTGGGAGAGCTAGCCCAAAAGCAGGCAGACGAAGAGTTCTGCCAGGAGGTTAAGGATTTACTTTAAGCCCCCGAACCCACTGGTTTCTAACAGAAAGCACCTGGGTTACTCTGCCGAGATGATCATCGGGCAGGCACCCAGAAGTTACTGGTCCTTCGATCCCTAGTCGAGGATTTTGTTACGGGCAGAACCCTCTTCTTCCTTGGCGGCGCACCCCGAAGGGTCCCGGATGTACAAAACCTTGAGCGACCATTACTATTTGCCCTCACTGGCCGCCGATGTCTTCGGCTGGGTCGCTGCGTGCCCCACCTATGCGAAGAACCGACTCATGGGTACGCGGAGTACCGCACCCATGCGACTACTCCTCGCCACGGAACCCTTCGCGGCCCTGGCCATTGACCTACTCGGACCGGTACCACGAACCCCCGAAGGGTATGAGTACATCCTAGTCATTTGTGACCGCTTCACGAAGGTCACGCGGGCAGTTCTCCTGAAGAGCATCTCGGCTCTTGATGTACACAGTGCCTTCCTGGACACGTGGGTCGCAAGCGACAGGATCCCCGACTCGGTTTTATGGGATGACGGACCCCAATTCGCCGCCGTACTTTGGCAAGGCGTGCTCAAGGCACTGGATGTCGACAACAACGATGCAATGCCTTACCATCCCCAAGCTAATGGGCAAGTCGAACGGTACAAATGACAGTAGTTAAACAACTGCGACACTACGCAAGTGACCACGTAACCACGTCGTCGAGATACTTAAGCCTATTGGTCACGTCTTACAGCACACAAGCTCATGGTAGTACTAGACAAGTCCTGTTCGCGTTCTTAAGTCCACTCCGGCTCAGTCCGGTGGCGACAGAACGACTTAAAACGGGCGCCGACAACGGCGAAACAGTAACCCCTGGGCGGGAAAACGAGCACTTCCGTCAAAGACCAGACACCCTGATACCCCTAGTGTCTACTGTACCAGAAAAAAAGACCAAATTAGCTGGTCCTCGGGATCAAATGAGCTTCTGCGGAATCGGAGATTCCAGCGATCATGCATATGAGAACGAATGATCCAGACCTGCAAACCCGCGTCGTTGCGCTTTCCCGTGAGACCATGAGTACCTCAAGCATGTGCCCGAGTTTTGCATGCAGGAAACCTTTTTATCCTGCCTTCTATGATAGAAGCGCGTCGAGAACGCATCAGGAATGTCCATTCCAGCGCGCCCGACGTCTACCTGCCCCCCGCCGCAGAAACAGCACAAAGAAACGGCTATTTCGTCTTGCATCGCCGTTTGAACTGGTCTATGGTGGCCCAAACCCTCCGTGCCGGCGTTTTCACCCCCTCCATGCGCCGGTTCTGTCATCTCAGGTTGCGGAACATAGTGCAAGAAGCGCGGGAAGTTGAAAGAAATAGGCCTACAAGGGCATCCTTCTTTGTCCAAAAGCCCGTACTGGATGTATCCCGGCTCTCTGGGCTTTTTCAGAGCGACAGACAGCGTCCTACTCGCAGTGTACCGTCGCTCCAATACGGATCTCTGGGGAGCTGCAATACTTGACGCTTCAGTACTTCTTGAGGTACGTTCACCGTGAGGTGAAGCTCGAGATGGTGTCCCAAGGCCACACCTGCTCCGCTGAGCTCATTTGTGCACTGAGAACCGCCTGCCGCTGAATGAGCTCCTCATGACAGCCCTGCCAGAAACAGCATCAAGCGATCCTTTCAGAAGCATCTGAACCCCTTGGTAGGACCGAAACTTGCAGGTTAGCGCCATGGGGGGCGTCTAGGCATTCCCACATTCCGGGAAGACGCACTGGTGGCTGTTTTTGCCGGCGCGCGCATCCAGAACTGGGGGCACAGCGCTGGCAGAGGGCATCATTTGGAGGTCCCTGGGACTGGTGAGAACCGCCCCAGGGCACGCAAAGAGAGGCGCCCCAGTGTGACTTTCTCGCTTATCAGGATGCTCCCCAGTTCCCCCCGGGCGAAAGATACTGCGCTAAACTCATTACTGCTGTCAAAATAGGCCTCAGACAACAGGAAGCGCTCGAAAACAGAAGCTCAATATGAGGATCAATTGAGCGGAAAAGGATCAAATGAGTCCCCGGGTAGAATAGACAGAAGCACGGGATACAATGGAGAAGGCCCAAGCCCGCTACAAACGGGCCTTTCACAAACGCGTGCAGGCCCAACGCGAAACCCTCCGAGTCGAAGACTGGGTATTGGTCAAGTCACACGAAAAACAAGGGTGTAAGCTCGTCTTGAAGACCCGGGGGCCCCACCAGATCCCGAAGACGGATGGGCGTCTGCTCACCATGTAAAGTGACTATGGGATACGCACAATAAACGGGAACCACGCCACCAGAGCCCCTGAACCTTCTGAGGGTGTCCTTGCCCGGGCGCGGGCCCTGGCCGCGTGGCGGGACCCCTCCCCGCCCTCATCGGCTATTAAACCGATAGAGGCTGTCTTTGACCACTTATTCGAAAAGGGGTACAAAGAACACGAGCGGCTCATGCTCAAGGTGCGGTGGTTCGGGTATGGACCCCGGGAAAAAACTCCTGGCACTGGCGGAGGACCTCCCGGTTGAAACGTTCCGCAAACAACGCCAGCAACAACAACTCACGGTGCAAGGAAGGGTTCCAAACCGCTACTCTTTGTATAGGGTACCCATACTCTTTCCGTCGGGAGGAGAAAACCCACGGCCGCGCTCCGAGTAGAGTTCCGTGAAGCAACCCGCACTTCCGGGACCCTCGCCATAAAAACAAACAACAAAACGACCGCTCGCAACTTGAGAGGATCGGCCGGACCAACTGGGAGAGTCCGGCCAGACACGGGGCTGCCGTCCGGGTACTAGACACTAACCACTGTCAGGCGAAGGCAGAGTATCTCCATTTGCAAAACCCCCGTATTGCTCACAGGCCAAGGGGTCAAACGGGCACTTATGCGCCGGCCCCCGGCCAGTGGGGGCAGGCCCCCACGTCGAGCGCGCGGCCCTACCCGGCCCCGCCTCGGTTGAAGAGTACCCCTTGCCGTACTGGGCATGACCCGACGCCGGAGGCCCCCAAGGCTGAGTATGAATAGCCGCCACTATAGCAGGGCTGTTCGGCTGCGGACGGCTTCCCTGCATACGGGGCTCGAGTTGAGCCCCCGCCGCCCCCCGGTGCCTCTGGCGCCGGCAACACCCGCTGGCCGTGCCCCTCCACGCGCAAGGCCATCTGGTTTCCGATGGCCTCGGGGGTGGTGTCCGCCAGGAACTCGTCGGCGGCCGCCGAGAGGGGGGACGGGGACCCCCACAGTACGGCCAAGGCTGCCCGAATGACCCAAGCCAGGGTGTCCACCACGGAGGCCACTATCGCCTCCCCGTGCAGAGCCCGAAGCGTCCCTGCAGCAGTCGGTTAGGTGGTCGCTAGGGCTCGCGCAAACTGAGCGGTGACGTACCCCTGGCTGAGGCCTTGCCCGGCCACCGACGCCGGTCAGTGCGGCACCCCCGGCGGAGCAAACGTCGGCCGGCCGCCCCGCCGAACCGTCTGGGAACGGCCGCGCCCGGGTCGGTCGCCGGATGGCGCCCCCATGTGCAAGGGGGCGCTCGGCCACTCCATGGATGCGCTTGCGTTGATGCGGGAATACTACCCCCGTGGCCACCAGGGGCTTACGAATCTGCCAACTTTCAGACCACTCGGATATACTCAATACCAACATTTCTGGAATCAGATAGGATTTTTTCCGCGACTTCTTGAATACGGATCGTACTCGTATCCGAAGACTAGAAAATATGGATATGAACGAGAATACGGAATCTATCCAGAATAAATCAGAATCTTAAACAAGTATGTTCAACTTGATATACTTGGAAGGTACGTTGCCACGAAAAGACAAAGAGCGGGTTTGGCTGCAGGCTCTGAACGCGTCACACACGAGACCATGACCAACAGATACCTTGCGACAGTAATTCACAGGCCAGGGGCATGGACTTCGGTGACCGTCTTGGTATGTCGGTTAGCCCCAAGTCCTGAGACAGCTTTTGATGATTGTGGGCCTCGCATGAGCGGCCGCGCGCGATGTGAGACGGGTCCTGGCCGCTTTTGACACACGCCTTCACTGGCGATGATTGGCCTTGAGGTGACTCACTCCTGTTCAGCACTTTTCGACCATATACATGCGTTTTTTGTCACTACTTAGAGCCTTCTGAAGCGCCTCTCAAGTGAAGTTTCCTGAGGTAGTTGCATGCCTGCATGCCACAAGTTCTAAGTCATTGGACCTGCGTTTATCCACGTCTGAGCCATTAAATGGGCTGTACCACTCAGATAAGAGTATGTAAAATCGGCCTTGTTCTTCTTGAATCTGAGTATATCCGAGTATATGTGTCCATTATATCAGAGTGCCATTTATTCATGAAAGCCCCTGGTGGCCACCCATCCCGACTCTGGGGGAGGGGATGTCGACGTCACTCCCGCAGCATAGGGGTAGGACGTGTCGCCCAGGCCCTCGCGAAGGCCGATGCGACCTTCCACGAGGCGTTTGTCACAGTGCAAAAGCGCCCGGGCCGCCTCGTCATCCTCCCCGCCAAACCGGCGGGTGAGATTCGGACCCGCGGCGGCCCCGTCCAACGACTGGTGGAGACCGACTATCTCGGGGAATTACGCGACCGCCTCCTGTCCCGCCCCCGCCGCCAAGTTGACGGGGTGCAGCCCCACGAGGCGATCCACCTACCCGGCGGGCAGGTGCCACAGGTACCCCTTCGTTCAGGCGGAGGCACTCCATACCCCCTCCACCTCACGCACCCACTGGATATCTAGGATGGTCGTTGCCGGGGTTGACTCCTCCCGACGAAGCGCCGTGCAGAAGTAGGCCACGACGCGGGGCATCCTCGCCGTGAATTTGTGGGGAACCTCCACCACCGACCACCACGACGGAGTCGGGACATTGTAGCCCCTCCGCGCCGACACGTGGATCTGGGTTCTCTCAACGTGAGCAGCACTCACCAGTATCCTGGACTCGTCCCGCACGCTGCTCTCGGTGCGCGCGTCCTGGTTGTGGTAGTGGGGGTCTCTCTTCACAAAGTACGGGGGGGAGCAACACGCCCACACCCACGCAAAGACAGGCGGGATGTGATCCGCCGTCGCCCCGTCCATCATATTGGCTGGGCGCGACGCCACGCGCACCACCTACGGCGCGTTCGCCGCCTCTAGTAGGGCGGGGAGGTCGGTCGTCACCCCGGAAGGTAGTTCGTACAGCAAGAGGTGGCGCGTCACCCACCTCTGCCGCGCCGGGCCCTGCTTCGGCCCTGGGATGGCCTCGTACAGGGCCCTCAGGCGACACTCCCCGAACTGAATGGGAGTGTGGGGGGGCGTCCACTGGACGAGCGCCCAAGGCTCCGCCCCCGCCGGCCCTGCCTCCTCAACTTCCGGTGGCCGCACCCATCGCGTAACCGGGGAGGGGGATTCCTGTTCCATGGGTTCCTCCTCTCCTGGAGGCCTCTCCTCCGCCGCCGCTGGAGGAATCCCAGGCCGGCTGGGCGGAAACAGAACTTGGGCGGCCGCCGTAGCAGGGGCCGCGGTGACCTTGTCAACTGCCCGACCCGCCGCACTTGAAGCGCGGGACGCCGTCGTCGACCCCGAGGCCGACTTGGAGTGCCTCGGTGGCGGCGGAGGCTGCGTTACCTGGCTCGCCGCGGCCGCCAACTCCTGACTTGGGGTCGCGCCACTGGCCGAGCGTGTCAA
>ENA-ORXC01001126-ORXC01001126.1-marine-metagenome-genome-assembly--contig:-NODE-1126-length-16512-cov-5.018375_pt1 | contig 16512 bp, 16 predicted proteins | sample MGYA00237865_ERZ511478 | MGnify/ENA metagenome assembly ERZ511478 | reverse complement strand
GGGTCTAAAAGTATTAGCGTGATTGGGGTGTGATTGGAACGAAGCGCTCCCATTGGCTAGCACGTGTCTGAGCACGCCGTACACGCGCCGTGTAGACTGGGCCTGAGCCAAACAAAGGCGATAGCGACGCAGTCTGCAGAAAATTGATCGCCTGTGTCCGGATCCAGATTCAGACGGAAGGAAAGCGGCAGCAAACGCGGCAAGAAGCTGGGCATCGGGACTGGTCCGAAGCGGGTTGTTCAGAGCCCCTGGCCCACTCTCATGCTCAACCTTTAAAGCGACCCGCGGGCCGCCATGACGGCCGTCCCAGGCAGCCCGGAGCCCGGTGACCGGGGCTCCCCTGGGTTTCGCGACGCCGCGTCGCTCGGGCGACGCGCCGCTGCCCAGCCCGCCCCCACCGCCCGCGTTCTCTCCGGGAAAGATGCTTGGCCCCGACGACCCGCCGCCGCCAGTGGCGCCGGCCGACACGGTGGCGGCGGCCGCCGCTGACGCCGTCGCTGCCGCCCACACCGCGGCGGTCGTCACCCCCACGCAGCTGACACGCCCGCAGACGTCGACGTCGCTGCGGAGGTGGTGGTGGCCGCACGGCCTCGGCGGCGGGACTCCCAAACAAGGGCCACACGATGCGTTTAAGACATCGCTGCGCGCGACACCGCAGCGCCGGCCACACGAGCTCCCACTGCCTGAACTGACGCGCTGCACGTTCCGCCACTACGCTGCGCCACGCCGCTGGAGACCACGTCGTCGTTGCGACCGCCCGGCCGAGAGCCTCGCCGCGCCAGCGGCGCCGCTCAGAACGCCCTTGGTGTCGGCCACTTCGGCGGCGGCGGCGGCACGGGCGTGCCACAGTACCGCTGCGCGGGGGGCGCGATAGAAATCGCGCGGCACGTCTCCGCAGCGGGTAGACCACGACCTCTGCCGCAACGTCACCCCCAAGCAACCGACATGGCCGCCGACGCCGACGTTGCGGCGGTGGTGGTGGAGGCGGCGCGGCCTCGGCGGAGAGTCCCCAGAACCGGGGCAACAAGCGGCATCGTCAACACCATTGCGTGCGACGCGGCACTGCACCCTACACGACCCCTGACAGCCCGCGCCGAATCGCCGCGCTTTCCAGCGCTCCTCCCTGCGCCGACGCCAACGACGTCGTTGTTTCCGCCGTCTCTCGTCCGGATGCCTTGTCGCGGCCGCTCTGTGGATTATTTGGTGCCGACAGGCCGGGCGCGTCCACTTCTGCGTCGGCGTGACGGCGCCCGTTGCGGCCGCACGGCACGCGACGTCACGTGCTGACAAGGACAGACGGGCGTGACCTGCCGCTGTCAATGCAAGCGCTCCGGGGGGGGGCAAGTGCGCGTACGTGGCGGTGCGCGTGAGCATGGCCCGGCCATCCCCAAGGGTCGCCGTGAATGCACGCACGCCGGGGGGGGTGGGAGCAACCCCGCAAGAATGGTGCGCTGGCTCATGCCAGTGCCACGAGGAAATGCGGCGTGCGCGCACGCAGCGGGGGGAGGCGTGCCTTGGGGAGAGGAGAGAGAGGCACGCCGGGAGAGCACAGGCGGGGCGGGAGAAGGCGTGAGCGAGTCCAGTGAGGACAACAAAATAGAGAACCACCTCTTCCTTGTCTCACATGGTAGCATGTCCCTGGGTGCGCCGCTTCTTTAGACCGCACCACCTGCCCGTTTTGCGGTTCCTTTTTTCCGCCGGGCGTAGGAACGACTTGCGTGACCGCCATGACGGCTGTCCCCGGCAGCCCGGTGACCGGAGCTCCCCTGGAAGCCGCGACGCCGCGTCGCTCGGGCGACGCGCCGCTGCCCAGCCTGCCACCTCCGTCCGCCTTCTCTTTGGGCGCGATGCCCGGAAACGAAGACCCGCCGCCGCCGGCGGTGCCGTCCGAGGTTGTGGCGGCGGCCGCCGCCTCGGCCGTGGCTGCCGCTCACGCTGCGGCGACAGAGAAGCTGGCGGCCGCCGAGGCGGCTGATCTTGAAGCGACGGCCCGCGCAAAGGCAGCCGCTGCAGAGGCCGTTTCTGCCGAGGCCGCTGCCGCCACGGCCAAGGTCGCGGCCCGCAGGTCCGCGGGAGATCATTCAGTCACGATGCGGCCGCCTCCACGGCCGTGCCCGGTGTCAAGCCGAACCATGTCAAGGCGGTCGAGTGGGTGGGCCCCGACGGCTTCACCCAGTACGAGGAGGATGCTCAAGTGTGGCTGCACATGACCACCCTAGCGGATGACAAGAACGGCGGCGCGCTGCGCCTGGAGCTCAGCGGCGCCGCCAAAGAGGCGGCGCGAAACGTCACCGTCGCCCAGGTCACCAGCCCGACGGGGCACACGCGGCTGCTTGAGTGCCTCCGCTTCATCTTTTCCGGCATCCAATCGCGACACGGTTACGATGCGTACCGCTCCCTGAAGGCCTTATACCGTGGCTGTCGGTCGATGGAGGAGTACTTGGCCGCAATGGGGCAGGCACTCGTCCAATTCCGCGTCAATGGCTACTCCATGTCGAGCAAGACCGCCGCTGCCCTTGTCCTTGACCAGAGCGGTCTCGACGCCAACCAGTGGGCGTCTACCGTGGCCGCGGCGGCTTTGCTACACCTCATGGGAAACGAAACGCTGCACGTGATCACGACGGCGCCGCGCGACCTGTGGGGCGGCAGCATGCCTCTCAAGCCGTCCCTGGATGCGGCCATGATGTTGGACGCTTACGGGACGCACCAGGTGTACGTTGCGCGCCGCTTGACGCCCTTCGCACTCCGCCCCTCTGCGGGCGCCGAGGTGTACCGCGGTCCTGTCAAGTCGCAGGACGCCGCGAGCTGCTGGCACTGTGGGACGTTCGTCCCGACTGCCGCAAGCAAGACAAAGAGGCGTCTGCGGCAGGTGATGGGGTGCGGCTGGCCGACGGAGCAGATGCCCCCACCGACGCAAATGCCTTCGTGGCTCGAAAACAGGCGCACCTTGTCTTTTTATTCGACTCCGCCGACGGTACCCTTCTGCATGCGCGCATCGGAGACGTTATCCTTGAAATCGGTGCCACAGAGACCATCGCCGGCGCTGGGTGGGCGGCCAAGTACGTTGCGCGGCTGCCGTCAGGGACGCGCTCCCTCATTTCCTCTGAGGATGTTCCGGCGGTGTTCATCTTTGGGAAGCGCTCCACTCAGCGTGCCTACGGGCGGTTCACTCTGCCGCTTGTCATTAGTGGCCGTCCGTGCTACGTGCGGACCTCGGTAGTCTCTGTCCGTCTTCCAATGCTCCTCAGCCGCGCCGCGATGGCGTCTCTTGGGGTTATCCTGGACGTGGACGCCTGTCGCATGCACGTGCGGTCGCTTGAGGTGACGGCCGTGCCCGTGGCCATAACGGCGGCCGGGAACCTCTCGTTCAGTGCCCTTGGCCGCGACCAGGCGCACGTTGGCACCTAGTCGCGGAAGATTTCGCCCGCGGTGGCCGTCGCGGCTCCCGCGCCGGGGCTCGCTCCGGCCTCCGTCCGCTGCTCGGCACCGACCCCGTCCCGTACTCCAGGCGTGGCCTCCCAGCGTCCGGCGCTTGTTCGGGCGCCAGCGCCGGCGCCGGCGCCAGTGCCGCCGTCGCCTGCTGCATCCAGGGCCGCGGCCGGGGCCGCCGCCTTGGCGGGGTACCACGGCGGTGACGTGGTCGGCACCGGCGCTCCCGGAGGGTGACGCGGCCGCCACCTGGCCGGAGTCCTCCGCCGACCCGCCCCTCTCGGCCCTCTGCGGCTTCGCCCTCGCGGCCGTCCTTACCAAGGATACCCCCTAGCTGCGTAGGCAGGCCATCAAACTGCACACGCATTACGGAGCCTGCTCGGCTGTTTGTCTCAACGCGCTGCTACGCAACGCCGAGACTCGCGATGACGCCGTGTTCCGGGCTGTCACCGACGCGGAGACCGAGTGGGATGTGTGCAAGCGGCTGGCGCCCCGCCCGACGCGCCCGATGGTCACGGTGCCAAGTGACCTGAAATTCAACTACACGTTGGCGGTCGACTTCGCTCAAGTAGCACCCGTCGGCCTTATCCTGCAACTGGTGGATTTGGGCTCCCCGTTCTCCCGGGATGTTGCGATTGAGAGCAAGGAGGCTGCGTCTGCGGCTCGTGCCTTTCTTTCTGGCTGGAGTTTTCATCACGGAGCGCCGCGCGCCGTTCTCGCTGACCCCAGGGCTGAGTTCAACAACGCGGTCTGGGGCATCTTGTCAGAGAGGCACAATATCATGACCCTGTCCACGGCCGCGCAGGCGCACTGGTCGAACAATGTTGTCGAACGCTACAAGATGACGCTGAAGTCTATCTTTCCCGCGATGCTGCGCGAAAACTTCAACGTCAGTGCCCAGGAGGTGCTTGACCTGGCGTGGCACGCCAAGAACAGCATGGGCCAATACAGTGGCGCCTCTCCCGACCAGCTCTTGTGCGGCTCCACTCCTCGGGTCCGTGTGGCGCATCCTGATGCGCTGCCCGCGCTAAGTTATCGTCGCGTAGCGGCCGACGAGGCTCTCTACCACCTTATAGACCTGCTCCACGCCGCCCGTGACGCGCACACTGAGGCTGAGGCGAGCTCCTCGCTGCGTCGGGCCCTGGCCCGCAACGCCGCCAGCGTTCCCGTCAGAAACTACGAGGTGGGAGACGCGGTTTACGTTTGGACGGAAGGGGTGGAGGTGGGTCGCGGAGGGTGGCAGGGGCCTGCTGACATTACTGATGTGGCCGTCGCCAAGGATAATGTCAGTCTGCAGTACGGGCACCAGTGGGACAACCCTGCCACGAGCCAGGTCCGGCTGTCGCGCCCGCCGTCCGTGATGCCAATCGGCCGTCCGGGGCCTGTGTCCGTCTCCTGCTCTCCGACCCCTCCGTCTCCGGCGCCGGCAGCTTCCGCCACGGACGATGCCACCGTAACGAGGTCCGATGCCTCGGATGAGCCTGCCGACACGAACCTGGCCGGCCCGACGGCGTCCATGCTGACGGGGGTGCAGGCTGCCCTCGACTGCATCGCCGCAGAGAGCACTGTCGCGCCTGTCGACCCGCCTCGCGCCCCGACGGTGTGGAGCGGGCGAACGCGCGGTGGTCCGCGCCACGTGAACTTTGCCGCTGCGGCGTTCGGCCCGAGCAGCTCCTTCCGCCCCACCCCCGACCAGCTCCTTCCCCTCCGCCAGCACAAGGATGAGGATTTTTTTCTCAAGCGCTTTGGGTTCCGGCGGGGGAGCGTCAACCGTCGTTTCTCTGATGCGAAGGACCTTGGCGCGCGTCATCTCCGCGGCGAGGACGTCCTCATGGCCGCCTTTGCGGGCCCCGACACGCTCGAGGCCGCCTTGCGTCGCACGGGCGTCGCCACGCACAACGCGTTCGTGACGCGCCGCGAGTTGCGCCAGAGTTCTGAAGTGCAGATTGCGTCTGCCGGCGCCGCTTTTGAAGCCACCATCATGGAAGAACTCGCGGCTTGGGCGGGGCTGGTTGTCTGCACGGAGGTACCGGAAGACGGCCAAGTTTTGCTGTCCACCCGCTGGGTGTTGACCCTGAAGGAGCCGGACTCCCCAACCAGCCCGCCGCGTCGCAACGCGCGCCTGGTAGTACGTGGGTTTGTAGACGCTGAGCGGGACAGCGTCGACAGCACGTCGCCCACGGCTTCCCGTGCGACGTTTCGTGTCATGCTGTCTGCCATGGCCTCTCAAAGGTTCATTCCCCGCACTGTAGACCGGCGTACCGTCTTCCTGCAGGACATGCCCATGGATCGTCCCACGCCCGCCTACGTGCAGCCGCTGCTCCATGCGCGCGTGCCGGCTGGTATGGTGTGGCGGCTCCGCAAGTGCGCCTACGGTCTGACGGACGCGCCGCTCCGGTGGTATGACGGCGTGCTGAAGCTGATGAACAAAATGAAGCTGCAGTGGTCTTCCCGTGACCACGGTCTCTTCAACGAGCATTTCATCGGCGTCCTCCAGCGGGTGGTCGCTGTGCACGTCGATCACTTCCTGTTCGGGGGAACCGCCCCTGCCGTCGCCCGTTATGAAAGTTCCCTCCGCCAGGCGTATGGGACGGGCCCCACGAAGTCAGGCGAATTCACGTTTACTGGGGTGCAAGTCCGCACGACGGCGGACGACGACTCCTGCTCCCTGACTGTGCGTGAGGACCAAGAACAGTACGTCGACAGCATCGACGTTATTGATATCCGTCGGTCTCTCAAGGCCCTCCCCGACTCCCACCTGCTGCTGGAGGAGCTCACATCGGATCTCCGTGCCACGAGTGCCCTGCTATAGGCGACAGGGCAGACCATGCCGTACATGGCCTGTGAGGCGACGAATGTAGCGCGTCGTTTCGCGTGCGCGGTCTTCCAGGCCTTGTTTGTTGCAAACCGCGTGTTCGCATCGGCCAAGGCGGCCCGTCAGTTGTCACTCATCTTTCCTCCTCTCGGCGGTGCTCAACGCCTGCGTCTCCTTGTGGACGCCTCGAACTTCAAGAACGGCGTGCTCGCGGCGCACACCGGCTGTGCGGTGTTCTCTACGTCCGCCACTGTTGAGCGCGGGCCCCTACCGCCGGCTGTGGACCTGAGTTCGCTCCTGTACATGTCCCATCTTCAGCGGCGCGTCACCCACTCCTCTTTTTCCGTGGAGGCGTATGCCCTTCTGGAGGGCGTCCGCGCCTTCCACGAGGTCGCTGCCATCCAAGCTCAGGTGCGCACCACGCCCATTTATCCAGTCTCGTCTGGGTATGAGCTTTACAGGTAGCCTGCCGAAATATAGAGAAATTGGAACCATAATTGCCTCAGTTTCAATCCACGCTTTCAAGCCGGTGGACAGCAATCTAACCGTCTTCGAGCCCTTGCCGTGTCGGAGGACCCGCTCACCCACCGTTCCGCCGTCATTCCACTCAGCGATCCACACCGACGCCCCCACTCCTCCCGTGCGCTCGCTGCAGCGGCTCTACCCATCCCCCCCCCTCCTTCCCTGTGCGAATTCCGTGGCGCTGTGGCGGCGAGATGTGGCACGCCCTCGCTGAGGGGCGCCGCCCGAGGATTGCGTCCAGGTATGCCATCCAATCGTTTCTGGCTCTGTGAGGGCTGCCGCCGGTGGTCACCCGTCGTTTTCCAGGTTGATCGATTGGTGCTGGTCGGCTTGACGACGCCCGAGCGCGCATGCGGCAAGGGAGGTGTCCGGGTTTTCTTTTTTTTTTCATCGCTGCTGACGCCCCATACAGTTCTTTCTCGTTTGGTAAGCGTCGGGAGGCCTTTGTTAACGATGTTCTGGCCGCCGTGTGCACGGCGTGTCAGCTGTCATTTTTTCCTAGGTCAGACAAGACGCTTGAGTGGCGCAACTCGGTGCTCAAATTACCGGGACGGACACGGACGCAGCGGCTGTGACACGCAGTGGCGGCCCTCCCAATACTGCCGAGTGTAGGGGGGGAGGACACACACCCGACGGGGGTGCCCCTCCGGCTGTGCGGCCCCTGCCACGTAGCCCAATTCCGTCAGCGCGTGCTGGACGCACGCCAGGCCGGAACGGTCGCGCGGAGATTCCGCAAGGCGGCAGGCGTCCCAGCTGCTCGACGTTCGGGGCCCGCGGGTGGTTCCCAGGGCGTGACATTTCCACCCCTTTTCCCGCTGCCAGCTGGCATTTCATCGATGCCAGCTGACAGGCACGCTGCCACCGCGCAGTCGGCAGCAGGGGCTGTCACGGATATATCCCACCGGAATATATCCGTCGATTATATCCGTATCCCCGGAGAATACACGCCTTGGTGAGTTATTCGTATCCCAATACTCCCGTCAGTTGCAGCGTATAATAATTCCGGGCTGCGCGCGACCAGGGGATTATATCTTACTCCGGTTAAATATATTATATTTGAGTATATCCGGGCGGGACGGTGAGGCGGAATCGGTGAGACACCTGCGCCGGCGGGGCGTGGGACAGGCAGCCGCCTCAGGTCATATGTCGACAGATTCATGCCACGACACTCAACCACCGCGTGATGGGCCACGGACTGGCACGTTGTCGATGCCGACAGTCCTCACTTGCCCGCCGCGCCGTCCCGACTCCCTCCTCGGCACGTCCCTCTCGTCCGATCTGCTGCTCGCTATCCCTCATCCCCCCCCCAGTCGCGCACCTCATTTCCTGCGCCATGGCATCAACTTTGCCAAGTGCCAGGAGCGGCTGCGGCTCTTCTGAGATAGCGCCTTTGCCGTCCCAGCATGTTCCCGCTACGGCCACGCAGCAGCGTCTTCAATTTGGCTCGCCTCCTGAGGATGAGGAGGATCCGCCCATCTTGGCAGCTCCTCCTGTCGCCCCGGATGAGCTTGCCACTGTCGTCGGTCCTTATGCATCGACGCCGTCTCTGGCGTGCCCCGAGCGCATCATGCGCAGCGGCCAAGAATGGCTCCCTGTCAAGGACGGTGGCAAGGCCTGGACGAAAGACCCCAAGGCGGACCTCTTTTTCAACACGTTTGACGGTGTGGCGGAAGACCAGAGAGGCCACTTTGTCGTCCGGTGCCGTGTGTGCGCCCTGGAGGGGACCACGTCAACGTACCTTCTTCGTGGCGGCAAATCAAGCAACGCTTGGAAGCACTTCGATCTTGTGGCGGGATCACGGCTGTCAAGTGACGTGCAGCGGAGCCGACACGGCGCCGTGGCCTCCTACCGCAAGGCCGGGAAAGATGTGAGCAAGGTCAGCGGCGGTGCCGCGGAGGGCCCCATCTCGCAGTACCTGACGGCCTCCCGCAACCGCGTCATGGGACCAGTTCAAGCTCGACCTCATCACATCCGCTTCGTGCTGATGCTGGCCATGACACTCTCTCCATTTTCCTTAGCAGGGGATGCTTACTTGCAAGAGTTTGTGCGGGGGCTTGGGGTGCCGTACACCACACCCTCGCCGTCCGATGTGCGTGATATCCTCCTGGATTTGTTCCATTTTGTGTCAGACTCTTTGCGGAGCGAGGTTCGTGAGCTCCAACATCGCTACAAGGGCCTGCCGTTCTTCCACCTCGTCACGGACCTCTGGACCGAGCGGCACGGGTCAGGGTCGTACAGGTCACTCGTTCTGCGGTGCTTCAACCCTGACGGATTTACCATGCGCGAGATGCATCTGGGCGTGACCCTCTTTAGCGGCCGGCACGACCACGACAACATCAAGAGGTGGGTGCTGCACCGGCTCGCGCGGTTTGGCGTGAAGCAGCACGACATCAGCTCGTCTACAACCGACTCGGGCAGCAACGTCAATAAGGCGTTACGGCAGCTGTGGCCGCGCTGGATCCCGTGTGCGGCACATGCGGTGCACTTGGCCGTCAAGGCCTCCCTCGGGGCTACCGGAGCATCACCAGCCTCTCGAGATGCGCGTTTGGGCGACACGCTGTCGTCTCGTTCCGGCAGCAAGAATGCCGCCGCAAGCGAGCTGCTGCGTCGGACTCGCAAGACGACCGCCCACTTTCACAAATCACCGACAAGTGTAGCCATGCTTAACGCTGTACCAATGCCGGGTGATCAAGGGCCTCGTAAGTCGCTAACGGAGTCCCCCACGCGATGGGGCTCCACTTACATGTCCCTTGTGCGGCTGTTCACGCTCATGCCACGGCTTGTCGGGTTTAAGAAGCTTCGAAACCTTACAGCCGCGCAAGAGAGGCGTTGCATTGATCGGGCTGACTGGGAGGCGGTGCGCCATCTGATTGGCGTCCTTCAGCCATCCTACGAGGCATCCGCGGCAATGCAGAGCTCCTCAATGACAGTGGCGGAGGCTTTCAGGCTTGTCTGCCGGCTTCAAAGGACGATGCGGGTGTTGTCGTACCGGAGCCGCTCGCCGTCGGGCGCGACGCCATCCTCTCTTTTTTAGACGCAGATAATGGCGGCACGAATGCCATGGAGCTCGACGGACGCCTTTTCGAGCACGAGCAGGTGTACAAGACCCGCACCTGCAACGCGGCCACCTTGTGCCCTGAGGCAGCGATGTTTGTTTCGCTGATTCAAGACGAGCTCGACAAGCGCTTTTTCAACACGGTGGACAAGACTGGGAACTGGCTCGAGAATGAAGCAGTTTTAGCTGCCACGCTCGTCACGCCGGGCGGCGGATCAATGCTGAAGAAGGTTGCAGCACGTGGCGGTCAGGGCAATCCCACATCCCGCGCGCGGGCGGCTATCGAGACAACCTGCTCGTTCCTTCAACCCGACAACCCAAGCGTGCCGACTCGAGATGGAGAGCTCGAGAATGAGCGCAAGAAGTGCCGCACGACGCTGGTCGGATGGGATTCGGAGGACAGCCGCGTCGGCGGCATCGAAACGCCCGCCGAGCTCGCCATGCAAGAGCTTGACCGCTTCCTGTCTACAACCGTGCCTTCGGACGCTGACGGCGCGCTCGGCCTCTGGTCAGAGCGCCGTGACGAGTACCCGCTGCTTCATTTAGTGGCTTGCTCTTTATTGGGCACATCGGGGTCATCTGCGGCGTCGGCGCGTGATTTCTCCGTGGCTGGGCTGGTCCTTCGCAAGGACCGGTCGACACTCCTGCCCGAGCACTTGGAGATGCACTGCCTGGTGCGCTTCAATGCGCAGCTGCTTCCATCGGACCTTTCACTCATTTCGCACATGTCATAAGCCGCTCGCGCTGGCGCTCGGTCTGACATGCAGCCCTTGCCCTCTGACCCGCTCTCCAGCAGTTTGAGTGCCGGGAATTCCTCGCAGAGCGAGAGTGACACTTTCTTGGACGAGTATGCGTTTGGTGAGAGCGACTAGTCCTGCTTGGTGTGCTGCGTAGCTCGGGCATTGTTTAGGTCTTGTAGAAGGGAGTCTGTTTTACTGAGGATGTGCATCTGACAAGACCGTTCGTCTTGTTCCAGAACCCGGCATCCTGCCTCCATTTACGGTCTAGCACCATCGATGCTGCATCATGGCAGTTTGTCAGAATCATCCTTGATACAAGTCGCATGGCGTCGACGAGATCCAGTCGACGCTCGCGTCCGGCCGGCAGGCAGCTTGAGCTATGGACAAGACAGCTATAAGACGGGTGACGTAGCGCCACGTGGGAATATGGTGGTCGGCCACGGGCCTACTTTCTGTCGGCAGGCTTCGGAAGCGGCATGATGGAGCCAACAAAAAACGATAGCGTCAGGTAGCGAGGTGCTCAAGAGCGCATGAAAACTTCACCTCTGCGGACAATGATACGAACCCGATATGTGTGCGCACGCCAGCACCAGTCATGCGCCAACCTAAAACAATGCTCATGTGACTACCATTGACGACGGACACATGTGCATTCTGGCTATACGGCTCCCATGCTCTTTAGAAGCAGGAAAGCCATGCACCATGAGCAGTTTCATCTAAAGACGCGTTGAACATGGTCCGACATATGAATAATGGCCATGTAGGTGTTGCGACAGTGTCAGTGTCCAGTGATACCGTGGTATTGCGGCAGCTCTTTCATGGGCAACTCTGCATCGCGGGTTGGCACCGCGCTCTTACCTATCACAAAGTGCACGCGGATGAGGCTCGCCGTCCCGTCTTTAGTTCTTGAAGGGGACAGAGTGTACAAGCGCTGACGACTGTTGTTTGGGCGCAGGCACGATGCCGTCCTTGAGTGTCGGTAGTGAGCAACATATGCTCAGAACAACAGCCTAAGTGCACAGGTTCCCTCATAAAGACATGTCATCCAACGCGCAGCTCGAAAAGCAAAGAACACGCCGATGCAGACCACGGCAACACACGAAATACACCCTTGACGCACGTAGTCGCTAGGAGCAGATGCACGTTCGCACTGAAGCCCAAAACGATCTTCACGCTCCTCACGACACAGAGATGCATGCCCAAGAAGTCCCGGCGCGGGACGCCGACGCAGCTGCAGCGGGCTGTCGCGCCGACGCGGTCCAACTGCAGGACCTTACCTGACCCTCCCCCCGCGCCCCCCCGCAAGCACCTTGGATTCCACACAACGAGGCCTAAAAGATCAACGGCCTGGCCTGTCCCCACGCGCGTCCTCCACGTGTACCTTGCGCGACGTCCCGCCGACGCCGTCCACACCCTCCGGCGTGACGCACCCCATCTCGCCTGCCCCGATTGCAGTGCTTGACGCCACCGTTCAGAGAGCCATCACGGTCTGAAAGAAGCTCTTAATCCCCCCTCGCAACCCAGACAGAGCTGGGCCGCGCCAGCGACGAAGAGGCCACGGCGCTGGCGCGGCCAGGGCGGCAGGTAGCGGTGCCCGGATAGGACCAGACACAGCGCCACCAAGAGCAGCATGGCCGCGTGGAAAGAGTTCACGGCAGCGGCGATGATAGAAGCGGGACTCTGGAGGAAAGACATGCACCTACCATGGAGACAGGTGGAAGAGAGAGGCAGGAGGAGCTGGATTGGCCTGTCTCTGGAGGCGTCGGGCGAGAGGTGATGAGCTGAATCACCAGATCGTTATGTCATGACCCGATCTGCGCTATTTGTCATCACTGTGGTCGCCGCTGTCACTGGCTGAGTACCACTCTGACATCGACTGGTTCTTCTGTTAGGAAAATATCAACAATGTCGTCGCCTCCTGCACCATCTGTGAGCGACCCTGGCATCCACTAAATAGGAATTCAGGCATATATCAACAAGGTCGTCCCAGCTGGCGCGGGCTGTGAGCGCCTCTGGCAACCAGAGGCATGCTACATGTTGAGAATATCAACGAGGTCGTCGACGAAATCGGTTTTTGCTGCACAACCATGCGTCAACCAACGAGCACGATGCAGACAGGCTGCGTGTGACGTCATCTTCGTGCCAAGCTCGCCACACCAACAGCACTACGCCCCGTCATGGAACACTCACCTGCGTCGCCCTCCGAGGCACGTTCCGGCATCCCTCGCGGCAGGGGCACTTTGCCGCATCACCTCGACACGCGCACGCGGCGGCGCGGTGCTCCGCCGGTGCACGGCACCTTGCGTTCCGCGGCAAGTAAGGAACGGGCCGCAGCGGGGGAACCAGGGCTGCGGCGCGGCGCACCCGTATTGCTTCTATCCCCCTCCAAGATGGCTGTCAACCGACGACGGGCTCTCAACAAGGCCCGTTCCCGTGCCAATATAGCCACCCGCTTGAGGGCGGCAGCGGCTGAGGCGGCATGTGCCGCGGCGATGGCAGGGAGCGCGGCAGCCGATGAGCAAGAGAGCTTACGACCGGCGGAAGGGCCCGTCATGCGTACTGCGTCTGGGTTTGCGAAAGGTGACGGGCCCGCGACGGCTGCATCCACGTTGGCGGCTGGCGGCAGAGACGCTGACGCGTGGTCGGCGGTAACGGAGGAAGGAGAGATCATTGATGAGGGTCGAGCCGGACGGCCCTGGTACTTTTCCGTCGCGACGGTTAACGCCCGTACCGCGTCAGAGGCGGAGCTGTGTGTGGCCTTCCGCAATGGTCTCCGTCGACACGGTCCCGGAATATTTTTGGTGGAGGAGCTCATGGGAGAGGCTGCATGCCTCCAAGTCGCCAAGGTGACGCGCTCCGTGAAGGCGGGCAAGGCAAATGCTATTTTCAACACTCAATCAGTCGACGTGATGGAGGAGCTCCAGCAGTCTGAGCCTGACAGTGTCGACCGCCTACGCCGGCAGTCTCTGCTGGCCGGACCTGGCCTGATCAACCTTGTCGACATTCTCAAGAAGCTGTGCGGCATCCTCTTTGCGGTGTTTGGCGTGCAGTACGAGGCGTCGCAGCCCAAGGCCCTTCTTACCTTAGGAGGCGCGAAGCGGCAAATGCCTCACGGTGACGTCGCTGAGCCGGCGGGAAACCCCCCACTGATGGTTGGTGTCATCTTTGCGGTCGAGGACGGGTCCTTTTTGGACTCGTGGCCGGGAAACTTCTGTGACGACGTGTGGCCGGGAGAGGAAGTCGTCACCGTGCGAACGAGCGAGGTACTGCGCTTGCACATTCCGGTGCGAGCAGCTGCTGTGTTCCGAGGCGACACTGTGCATCGGGGGGTGGAGAACCTCAACCCGCGCAAGATACTTCGGCGGATTCACTTGTACCTGACGCAGCGTGATGTCACTCTGAAGGAGGGTTGGCAACACGCGACCCATCCCGTCGCTGAGATCCCATGACGGGCGGGTGGTGAGAAGACGGGGCGATGATTTTTCCTGTTCGTCGTGTGTACAATCCTTTTCCGTTTGCTCTGTGCCACGCCCCAGGAAACGAACCAAAACGCCAGGGTCAAGCTAGACTTCGACCAAGCCCCTGCAACACCCCACACTTCCACTGTCCACACCCTCCGACACGCCGTGGCGACAGTGGCATGACCGCCACCACCTCGTCCGGAGTCTTGTCTGCGCCACCCAGGTCCGACAGCGGACGCAAACGGCGCTTCCGCCGCAAGCCCAACCACCGACGCCTGACGACGCACCCTGGCCCGCCGGTCGACAGCGGGCGCGGCGATGGCGCGCGGGCACTGGTCGACCTGGATGGCAGCAGTCAACAGTGGTGGCGCGACCGGGGCGCTCACCTGGAGTGGGAGATACTGCTCACTGTGGGTAATAATGACATTGCCCCATCTGCAGCCGACGTGCCGATGCCCGTCGATGTCGCAGTTGTCGCGTTCGGCGGAATGGAACTTCTAGCAGCCGTTGGCAGTCGTGAAAGACCAGCCGCCGACCAAAACCGCACCCGCGCCGCGACGCCATTGCCCCCCACGGTACTGCACAACCCCCCCAACCCGCAGCCGCCTCGGCAGTGACAGCGATCCTGTCTCCGCCGCCGACGGCGGAATTGACAAGCCGTCGGCGGCATTGACATGATCAGGGACGCTGCCAGTAGGACGGACCCTGGTATAGCGGCTGGAAAGCGGCTGCTCTCGTGATGGCATGATGATCCGGAGGTGTTTATGAACAGCAGCCGCCGCGGCTGCCCTCTCCAGACATGCTGGTCAGACGGCTACCGCCTCCGCCGGGGCATCCGGAGGTGGGGCAGTTGTGTCTGAGTGCTGTGGGTGGCGGTGGCTCCAGCGCGGTGGGGAGCCGAGTTGATGTGCCCCCAGGCCACCCTGACGCCCCCGCAAGCACCCGACCACAGCAGCTCCTCCATGACGGCTGGGCGTGCTGCAGCTGGGCAGACGCAGTGAGCCCCAGCCGGCATCAGTGCACGCACTCCAGCGGCGTGCTCTGGGATCGCTGGGGGCCCCGCGGCGGAGGTGCATTGCGCGGGTCCCGCACCCATCCACCGGCTGGCTGGTGCGCCAGCCAAGACCGCGCCGCCTCGTCACATGGATAGTCTGTGCTGCGCCCTGGGCGCCGCATGTCCCCCACCCTTTCCAGTGCGGGCCCCCATTGGTCACTGGGCTCTGAGGTCTGAGCGGGCGCCACGCATTGATGCCCGCGCCGGTGCACCAGCGCGCGCCAGAGACGATACCAGAGCAGCAGCGCCGGAGGAAGATTCTGTGGAGGTTAACAGCGCCAGCGTAGGCAGCGTCAGAGCCAATCGCAGACCCGCGCAGTCGCAGCCGCGCTGTCAGCGGCCGCTTTGTCGTTGCTCGAAGAAGTGGAGGAGGCAAGGCCTAGCAAAGAGGAGCTCATCTGCGTTTGATTGGCGCAGACAGCGATTGGCTTGATTCGGGCCTCTCCAGATTTTGGCGGAACGAACGTAGGCCAGGAGCGTCCCACGTTGCCGGCTCTAACGCGTGCCCTACACCGCGGCCGGGCCGCCCGAAAGCATGACGCCTGCCAGCGGTCAGCCTGCCCCCCAGCCTTCACCACGCTCCCGCCCCCGCTCGCCGCCACCGGCAACGCCACCGACACGCGTCGTCACGGTGGGAGCCTTCGACGCCCCTCGGCACGGCCAGAAACGGCCTCTGGAGCATCTAAAGGGGCTGTTCGAGCGCCCATCCCGAAAAGGAGGCGGCGCCTGCCTGTCGGACGCCGCCGTGTCAGCGGCGTTTGCGGAAGGCCCGTCGCGGCCGGCGACGGGCGACCGGGCGGCCTGCTCTGCTGGGAAGCCGCCCCCCCCGTCGTCGCCCCTTCTTCTCCCGCGGGAGACGTGCGGTGAGAAGCAGCGGCCCCCCGTTCTGCGGCGCGGAAACAGATGTACTAGCGCGGTCTCCACGGTCCACGCCGGCTGCATCCTGCCTCTGTCTTCTGCTGTGGCGGCGGCGCAGCGGCAAGGCGGCCGCACCGACGCCCCGTTTCTCCCCCTTTTCTCTCGCACAATGGTTGTGCGCCCACCAATGGTCGCGCTTGCTGCATACCCGCGGCTGCGCCCCCCCCGCAGCAGCCGTGGCCGGGCCCTGTCGCTTTTTTTGCACCTCCCCCACCACCACCATTGCCCACCCCGTCTCGCACTATGGCTCTTCGCATTTTGGCCGAACCCCCCCCCCTTCCTTCTCTCCTCTCCCCTCTGACAATGTGGCGGCCACCCCCCCGAGGGGCGGCGCGGCACGGAAGCCCGTCACCCCCACCTGAGCTGTCGGCCTGGACTTTTGGGACGCGGTGCGCGGCATGTCTCCCTCCGACAGCAACGCGTCCGACGGGGGGGGGCGCGACTGGGCCGACGGCGGCGGGGCGGGTCGCTGCCGCGGCCGTGTCGTGAGGGCGGTGGTGGAGCGGGGGGTGGGGAAG
>ENA-ORXC01001124-ORXC01001124.1-marine-metagenome-genome-assembly--contig:-NODE-1124-length-16530-cov-5.564152_pt1 | contig 16530 bp, 13 predicted proteins | sample MGYA00237865_ERZ511478 | MGnify/ENA metagenome assembly ERZ511478 | reverse complement strand
AAACCAACGTTGCATTTCTAAAAGATAAAAAGGAAAGTAGAGTAAGAAAGCGTGCCGAAAGAAAAAGATTGAGAAGAAATAAAAAAAATAAAAAAGAAGAAATTAGTTCAGACAAATCATGAATAATATATGCATGTAAAAACGCTATTTACAACACCTTGTAATTAAATTAGTCAATACATTTGACTGTCAACAACAATCATACTATAATCTATGAAATCACTCTTTTTAGTTTTATTCTCTTTTATCACTACTCTTACATACTCTCAAAAGAAGGAGGTTTTGACTTTTAAATTTGATGATATTGATATTGAATACACACGACTTGATTATTCAAATTATGGAATTACGCAATATTTTATTACAATGCATGAAGACAATAATTATTTAAACGCTATTGAACAGAAATCTATTAATTGCTTGAGAAAAAAAGTAAGATTATATCACACCTTGTACTTCTTTTTAAAGATCCCACCAATTATTAAAAGTACAACCGCAAGAAAAAGATTGTTTTCACAATTTATAAAACATCTGGAGCTTCAAGAAAAACAAAACAATGTCAGTCTGTACTTAAATTTTGATTTGGACTATTCTGGTGATTATATATCAGAACACGATAATGTAAAGAGGATTATCACTGGTATATATCCAAAGAAAATCTGCAAAAGTCCTTTCTATTAGATAATAAAAAAATTAAATAATTATTTAAAATTAACAAATGAGAATAAAAGCATCATTACTATTAATACTAAGCTTATTACTATTTAACTGCTCTAAGGACGAGGGTCCAGATTTAAGTTCAGAAAATAAAATCCTCTCATTTAAAATCACTTCAAGTGGAGATGTTTTTAATGGAGTAATAAATGAACTAAGTAAAACAATTACGCTTACTACTTTTGCACTTGAGACGAATAGTACTTTGGTTCCTGAAATATCTATTTCTCAAAACGCAACCATATCACCAAACCCGTCAAGTGCTCAAGACTTTAGTCAAAATATTACATATATTGTTACGGCAGAGAACGGAGAACAGACAACTTATACCGTAATCACTAATAATACTCCAATAGTGAGTGAAAAGAAAATTTTAAGTTTTCAACTGAATATTGATGACGAAGTATTTGATGGTGTAATCGATCATGCTTCTTTAACAATTGAGATAGAAACTGACAAAAACCCATCATATGTAGCGCCTATAATAACGATATCAGATGGTGCTACAATCTCACCTGATAGTAGTGAACCTCAAAACTTTAATAGTGACATACAATACACTGTAACAGCAGAGGATCAAACCTCTAATGTTTATACTGTAATGACTAAGTGGATATCATTTAATACTGTGAATAGCGCAATTAGCACTAGTGACATTGCTACTAGATATTATAGCAATGCAACTCCTTATGTAAGGACTACCTATGTCGATTTATCTATTCCAAACTCGAGTATAATTTTAGAAAACGATGCTAATAGTTATGAAGTCTCGCCATATAACTATACTACTTACGAGAATAATGATTTATTAAACACCTCATTTCAATTTGAATTTCCTACAGATATTGTATCCGCAATAGACTATAAACTAAAATATATAGTTGATGGCCAAGTGAAATCTGTTTCTCCATTTGATCTCGATGTACTATCAGAAAATGCACCAGAAATTATATCCTCTAATCAGACGAATTATAGTTATAATGACACGTTAATAATTACGGGAAATAATTTACTCTCAGGTCTTAGAATTGTCGCACATAACGGTTTGATTTATCAATTTAATGAGTCGTCTGTTTCCGTAAATGATGATGGAACTGAGCTAACGTTACCTCTTGATTCAAACATCAATATGTTTCCTTCTTGGGTAGGAGGAACTTCACCTTCTGAGACACCTCTTATAATGTATTATAATGCTAGAAATGGACAGACTTTAGTAGTTGATTTTAATTAAAACTCACTTAATGAATAACGACTTGTTTTGACAACTGTATTATTAAAAAATTAATTTTTTTAACTAAAATGAAAATAGTCTTCCAGTGTTTTTTTACCCTTATCTCTAGCTATTGCTATGCTCAAGGATCTTTTAATTATGTGAATGAAGATGGTACTCCTTGCCCCAGAGGAATATTTGGCCCAAGTAAACTAGAGGGTAAAATTGTTAACTGCTTAAAAGAGGGAGAGTGGAGAAAATATTTAAAAGATGGAACCTTATATGCTATTGAAAATTATTCTAAAGATACCCTCAATGGTGTAGTATCAAGATTTAACAATGGCGGCGTGTTGTATATAAAAAAAATGTAAAAAAAGGAGCGCTTAGTGGTGTATATGAAAAGTATCACACCTCAACAAAATCACTTGAAATGAGAGGGTATTATAGAGACAACATAAAAGATAGTGTTTGGACTGAATACAATATTTTTAACGGAAGTATTTGGTCAAAAAAATTCTACAATATGGGGAAATTAGTGACAGAAAAAGAATATTACGCTATTAACAAACGCAATTAAGAGTTTTAAATTAAAAAACATCAGTTTTGTGGTAGATGAAAATAAAAAACTAACTGAATGAAAAAAACAACATTAAATTGGCACATTTCCTCTACACTGTAAGCCTAAGCTATAGTAAACAAAACCAGAAAGCGCATATAATCTTATTGCCGTGTTTTATGTTTCATGAATGCGGTAGATAACGGAGTTACAGCTTTTAAACCATTAACTATTTTGAGTGAGTCTTCCAGATGTGATACCACTAATGAATCTGATTTAAGGTAATTGTATAATGTTACATAGCAGCGATCGCGTAGTATTTCAAAAGGTAAAACGTTGAAGAAGAAATGATTATCTTGACCAATTTCCAAACAATTAAAGGGCTTCATAGTATGCCTCTCAATAAATAGTTGCGTTAAATAGTCTATAGTTGTTAATGCAGTACCAGGATCATTAATAGCGGGAGACATCGCTTTCACTCCTACCTCTACTAGGTGTTTGAATCCGGTTTCTATAGCATCCATTGGAACATTATGATCTACTGGAAATAGGTCTAAAATAGTTGTGATAGCCTTATTATCAAATTTTTTACTTACACTGAGGATGAGCTCATCCTTGCGTATAAATTCACCTGGTATTTTATGTAGTATGATAGAGCATTTATTTTTCCTGATAAATGATTCTACCTGTTTTAAAGAGGGCATTTTTAGATATCCCACATCAACACTTTTAAGTTCAAAAAGATGTTTTAAATTATTATTACGTTCAAATAATTTATTTTCAAATTCATTGAAAGACTTGATATTAGTAAGTGATTCTTGAAAAGCTTCTTTTATGATGTAGTTAATATGAATGCTTCTTGATACACTATGTATAAAATATATAAATAATAAAATGCAGATCATTCCAAACAATATACCGAGTGGCGCTGCTATACTTGGAAAATAATCCGTTTTAGTTGCATTTAAAGTAATCGATAAGAACATCGAGTAAATTATAGTACCACTAGTAAACCCAAGAATAACTTGGTGATGTTTCTCACTCAAAATCATAGGAATCAAACGTGGAGAATAGTTATTAATATTTCTATTAAGAACATTCATCACCATCGTATAACTAAAAATTGTGAGCGTAAAAATACCACCTATTAAAAATGCCAATACATATTGAACATCTTCCTTTTTGTCAAAGGTAAATTGATTAATGAATACAATAGCATCATAATCAACAGTTACTTGAGATAATAAGATAGCTATTAATAAAAAGCAAAGCGCTAGTAACGATGGTACTAGCGCTATACTCTTTAATATTTTCTTTAAAAATTTAAGCATTTTTAATGCCTTGGTGCTGTTTCTTCTCCTTGTACTGGCACTCTGCCTAAAACTTTTAAAGCAGGAACATATCCTTGCTTTGCACTTTGGTCTAGAGCCACATAGGTAATCATTAGTCCATAAATGACTTTTGAGGATATATCTGCTATAGTAAATAGTCCTTGACGAAGTACCACACCATCTGCAGAGTTCATGAATACGGGAACTAAGTAAGCGATAGGATATAAAGCCCAGGCAAACATCATTACCCAGAATATACTCATCATACTTCCTGATGTTTTGGCATCCATATTTTTCTTTCCTTGTGCGATAGATTGTCCTACTACTACATTCATAATGACAAAAAAGATAGTACTAATAGCTCCCCAAATCATTAACTTACTGGTATCACTCACTTCATACAGTTGACCTATATATCCCGTGATAATCATTCCCCAAGCAGCAATAATTAGTATAGTTGCTTTCTTGCGAATTTCTGCACCGCGAAAATTAAGCACTATTAACAATTGAGTCAATAAACATGGGATAGTTACCATCCAGTTTACATATCTAAACCCATTACTGAATGTTAAGTTTGTAAGAGAATAAACTTCTCCATTAAACTTAAATGCATCTGTCCACATGCCTGCCTGACTTACTAATATTAACCCAGCTGAAACCATGACAATACAAGATAATGCGGTGGCTACTCTATACTTAGGAGCAACAAATTGTGACATCACTAAAAAGAATACAAGAGCGGCCAGGTGCGCTCCCACTCCCATTGTTAAAAGATGATCAATTGCTTCAAATTGACCAGCCGTATAGTCAAATAAATTTTCTATGTTTTTCATAATATTGGTAGGTCAAAGGTTTAGTTAAGTATTACAGTACGTCGATTAACCTTTTACGAAAATATTCTAACAAAGAATATGAGGTCGTTAATAAAATTATAATTAGTATTTTTTAAGGACTTCATTAAGAAACAGTGTTAAATAATTAATTATCAAATAATTACCCCGCAAAACCATCCATTTTATTTTCAATACAGTTCACAAGATAAATTTTCTTGCCATAGAGATATCTATTCTAGATTTTTTTTGAAAGCATACGACATTATTATACGTAGCGTCTTAGATTATTAATGATCTACAACTAAACTATATGATTTGTATATAATAATGACTGGTGATAGGTCATGGTAATAATCCATCTCATGAATTAAAAAAAGCTCTTTAGTCTATTTTTTACATTAGCAATCTTTTATCATAGATATTCAGTATAAAAGTTTTCATACTCAACACTATGCTTTTTGCCATATCCATATTCGTTATTACCGATGCTACCTAAGCTCATACTTAAGATTTTGCAACTTGTTGCTTCTCAAGAATAGCCATCTTTAAGAAGATTTGGACCAAAAACTAAATGATAATACAAACGCTACCTGTGACTTAAGGATTTGTACTATTTTTAAAAAAAAATCAATATTGAAAAAACTTATCCTTTTATTATCCATCGTTTGCCTTGCAGCTTGCAATAGCCTAGACAATTTTCCCAAAGAGAAGTATTATGCAGCTCAACTCAGCTTTAAAAAATGGTATAAAAATGACACTATCACTTTTAAGTTAAATAACTCTTTAATGTGTCCCATGAACGTAAGGCTCGTTAAAGATGCTGCACATCCTGACCTAGCAGCTCTTTTCGGGCACGTAACGTTGAGTAAACTGCAAGACACCATCATTAAAATCCATTATCCAGGTTTACAATCTACCCAAACAATAAAATTCAACATAGGACATGGAGATTTACAACAAATAATTAACAAAAAAAGCTTAGGATTACCTTTTCCAAAGGGTAAACAATACAAGATCATACAAGGCTTTAAAGGAACGTTTACTCATAATAAAATCACGAGTAAGTATGCAATTGATTTTGATCTAAGCATAGGAGATACCATTGTAAGTGTAGATGATGGATATGTGGTAGGCTTGATTGACAAATACAAAGATCATGGTACAAGCCAGCAATGGAGAGATAATGATAAAAGTAATTACCTAACCATTTACCATCCTGATAGTGGTTTGTACTCACAATATGTACACTTAAACTATGATGGAGCAATCGTTGTGCTTGGGGATTATGTTGAGAAAGGGCAGCCTATCGCGATTAGTGGAATGACAGGTTTCACCACCGTTGAGCATCTACATTTTAATGTAAAAATTCCATCTGCAACTAATGGCCTCATATCTACCGAGTATACATTTGACAATGCCGTAGATGCAAATACATTAAAAAAAGGTGATGTAGTGAGAAATCAAAATGAGTAGCGAAGTGTTTACTCATCAACTTAATACTATTTGAGTAATTACGCTTTCGCGAAAGCGTGCCTGTAACAATTAAAACCTTTATGAAGTATATTTTAGTACTCCTACTCTGCTTACATCTTACCAGTTCATTTAGTCAAATAGAGGAACATGAAAAAAAGGAGCATTTTATTAAAATCTGGGGATTACTAAAATATTACCACCCAGAAATAAGTAATGGCGCCTATAATGTCAATAAAGAATTTATTAAGGAATATCAAAAACTGTCCTCACTAGATGCAAAGGATGATTTTGACAAAGAAATGATTGCTTGGATAGAAAGTTATGGCACCGCAGATTATGACATTAAAGAAAACATTGAACAGGAACTTTTTGCCAAAAATTATAATTTTAAGTGGATTCATGAGTCTGGGTATCGTGTGCAGCTATCGCAATTATTAAGTGACTTAAAAAATAATACTAACTATAAAAGTCACTATGCTGACATCAAAAAGCTAAGTAGTTCCATTGATTTTAGTAATGACATTGCTTTAGCAAATTTTGATTACACTAATGAAGCGCATAGATTGCTCTTCCTTGCTTCGTTCTGGAATGCGATGAATTATTGGAATGTGAATTTATACCTAACAGACACTCCATGGGATCAAACTCTTAGCAAACTAATACCAGCTTTTAGCGCTGAGGGAAAGGAGAATTTTGAAAAAGCTAAGGAGCATCTATTTAGCAAGCTCAATGATTCGCATTCCAATTATCAGTATAGCTACACGCTAGATTCATTAGATAAGTTTCCAAACTTTGGAGGAAAGATTGTTAATGATTCCCTTGTGATTACATCTGTGTACGATACAAAGATTTTTCAAGAAGACTCATTAACTAAAGGCGACGTAATTTATGCCGTAGATGGAGTTAAGCTAGAGAACTATTACAACGCAAAATTTTCTGATGTAATAAGCGCCTCAAACAAGAATTATCTAAGGCGTGCTATTGAAAAAACCTATTTACTAGCTTCGACTAAGGATTCTGTTCTTGTCAGTATTTTAAAAACAAATGGTCAGAACAAAGAGCAGTATATCCCGTTAAGCCCTTTAGCTTATCCATATCAAAAATATGAGCGCTTAGAACCTACTGCGAGTGAGGATTGGAAAGTAGTAAGTGATAAGATAGGGTACATAAATTTATACAACATTGATAAAAGCCAACTGAAAGAAGCTTTTCGCCATTTTGAGCTATTTGAAGGTATCATCATAGATTTACGTAACTACCCAAGGATTATTAGTACTGCAGATATAGCGAAGTATCTGTATCCAGAGAGAACAACATTTTTAAAAACGCTAACCGCCGTAAAACCTGCTTATGGCAACTATGGAGTAAATGCCGTGACAAGTTTTATCATGGATCCATTTAAAGCGGGAAAAAGAAACAAGAACTACTTTAAAGGAAAAGTGATCTTACTAGTAGACAGAACAACAGCAAGTATGGCAGAATGGATGGGAATGGCAATACAAGCAGCACCTAACTGTATTACTATAGGAGAGCAAACCTTTGGGGCAGTAATGAATAGAAATGAAGTACCACTCATAGACGGTACTAAAATTGACTTTACAGCAGTGGGCGCTTTCTATCCAGATGATAAAGGTGTGCAAGGAAAAGGATTACAACTAGATCACGAGATAAAAGAGAGTGCGCTGCACTACGATAGTAACCTTTATATCAAGAAAGCAGTAGCTTTAATTAATCAAAAGTAAAAACTACCTTAAAAAAAAGGATGTCCATGTAAACAATCTCATTAAGTTTTACTAGGCAGTGGTTTAAAACTACACTTGCATAATAACTTAGTTTTAAAGTTTACATCTTCTAAGGCCATAACATATTATTGCAATCCTAGCGATAGCTGGTTTTAAGCTTCGTTTAAAATTTATCACCTCATATAGTAGATTTTACTATTAAACTTTTGCAAAAGCAAAAGAGACATCCTATAAAAATAAGGCCTATACATATTTTTCTAAATCACACATATTATTATTAAACTGATGGAAAGACGCGACTTGTTAAACCTTCATTAAAAAATGATATTAAGCACCGCGTGTCTTTGCTGTTGTCAATGACTCACATACTTTTGTAAAAAGAGATGGGTAAGTCTACTCACTAATTATATGCTATGAAAGTAGCGACAATAGGACATCACTTTTCTGTTAGGAACTAGCGATAAAAGCGTCCTACTATCACCATAAAATACTTAATTACATAATGTGTTTCAATAGGGCACATTTTTAAAATTTATACATGCTACACTACATTAAAGAAGTGCTCAATAATATGCCTAGCGACTGGATAGGACTAACTACTCATCGATTAGATATTTACAATGAGAAACTTGCAAAATCTGAATTTTTAGATCAATTTGAAGCTTTATACAAAGCAAAAAACGCAAATCAAAAGGCCTTAAGTGAGCTCCCTACAGCTTATGATTATATAAGATTAGGTCACCCATTATCTAGTATTTTAGAATGGAGTATTGCAACTATATTAAAACAAGAAGCAGATAGTGTTATTAGCTTTGATTCTATTACAGTCCCTGTACTTGCTGTATTGAGAAAGAATTTATTAGACGGCAAAAAAACACAAATAAATTATACTGGTGAACTTCCTGCAGTTTTTAAGTCGACATCATTAAAGAATGTTTATGGATACCACTTTGAACTTAATCAAGTGGACAGCCCAGAGGATGTTTCGCCTTTTGAGGGTAGCACTATTTATCTTTCACAAGAAAACCAAATAAAAGCACATCCTATACCAAACAATATTGATTTTCACGTAAGTGTATATAAAAATATAGGTAGTTTACTAGTAATAAATGGTGAGAAGAACGCACATTACGTTTCAGATATTCAACACGTGCGCAGGAGAGAAACTATTGCAATGACACCTTCAAATTCATTAGTAGCGCTACAATCATTAGTGCACAATGCAACTATAAATTATACCACTGGTGATGTACACAGTGATAAGAAAATTGTGCAATCACTTATCAAAGAAATTAATGGTACAGATACAATACCCCTAGTAGCCTCTAGTGGATTGTCTATACAATATGCCATCATGATGGGTCTAGTAGATGATGCACAGCAAAAACACCCTGGAAAGGCTATAAAATTCATTGTACCTCCTAACTGTTATGGTGGGACAAATGACCAAGCACGTAGAGTTGCAGCTTGTCTTGATCATGTAGAAGTAGTAGACTTACCAGTAGATGGGGATAATGACATGGTACAAAGCATACACACCGTACTCACTAAAATAGCTACAGAAGATGCAGTTCCATATATTATTGCCGAAATACCAACGAACCCTAGAGTAGAGGTTCCAGATTTATTAAAATTAAAAGAGGCTCTTAGTAAAAAAAGAACAACCGCAACTGGTGCGATTGCTATAGATCCTGTATTTATACTTGACCAAACCTTTTGTCCTAATGTTCACTTTTTAGGAGAAGGTAAAATACTATCTACAGTGCGCACTATCTCTTATGCTAGCGGATCAAAATTTCCCAGTGGTGGAAAATGCACTGCTGGATATTGCGTAGTAAATAATAAATCCGCATCACTTGTTGAGCGTATTGCATTTCATCTAGATTTATGTGATAATGAAGCAACAGATTTACAATATGAAATCCTAGCTAAGCAGTTACCGTCCATGAATGAGCGCATTAATGCAGCTTACAAGAATACTCGTAAGTTTGTAACTTTTATACAAGAACAACTTCCAGAAGCCAAAATTAATTTTGTGTCAGAAGATCTTGCAGAGCAAGGATTTACACCTTCTGTGTTTTCACTAGACTTACCTACCCAAGGAAAAAATGATTTAGAAAAAGAGCAATATAAAAGAGCTCTTAACTTAAAACTCATTAACCTGATGATTACAGAAATTCCTCATGAAAGCAAATTTTGCGTGAGCTATGGACAACTCAAAGGTTGTTACTGGACAGTACCAGCAACATCTACACAAGGAACGACTAAGGAGGGCGATAAGGATTACATCGTAAGAGCATCACTCTCCCCAGATATAGATCTGGATCTACATAAAAAAGTATTTTTAGATTTTGTAAAATCTATATAATGTATAAAGGGAGATGCTAAGCATCTCCCTTTAATTTTTGTGGTGATATAAAATAATTACGCTTTCGCAAAAGTATAACTTCTACAACTACAATCCTTTAATTACAGTAAGCGCTTTGGATATATGCTTTGCAGCCATCATGCTGTTGAAACGCATTTTTACAATACCATTTCCGTCTATTACAAATGTTTCTCTACCAGGCAATAAACCTAATAATTCATTCTTTACACCATACTTTTTTCTAATGTTGTTATTTTTATCTGATAAGGTGTCAAATGGTAAATTATGCTTCGCTCTGAAACGCTTGTGACTTTCTACACTATCTGCACTTATGCCAAAAACCGCAGCGCCAGCATCTGTAAAATCTTGATATTGATCTCTAAAACTGCACGCCTGAGCGGTACATCCAGGCGTAAAATTTTTAGGATAAAAATAAATCACCAATGGTTTCTTACCTAAAAAAACGTTTAAATCTACTTCCTCATTATCCTGATTATAAAGTGTAAATGAAGGCGCCTTGTCTCCTATATCTATTTTCATATTTAATTACCATTATAGGTTACAAAATTACGAGGAGTCTCATAAAGCGTAACTTCAAGATCAAATTTTTCTTCTAAAACAGCTTTTATGCGTTCGTGTATTACGACAGCAATATTCTCTGCTGTAGGATTTAAAGTCTTAAATTCAGGAACCTCAAGATTTAGATTTTTGTGGTCTAGATAATCCTCTACCTCTGCCTTAATAATATCTTTTAAGATTTTGAGATCAATGAGAAATCCAGTCTCAGGATCTATCTCACCAGAAACACTTACAGTAAGGTCATAGTTGTGACCATGAAAATTAGGATTACTACATTTTCCAAAAATCTGCATATTTTTTGAATCATCCCAGTCTTCTCTGTAAAGTCTATGTGCAGCGTTAAAATGGGCTTTTCTATGGGCTGTTATTCTCATCTTTTTATGTGGGTATAAAATTTATCAAAAATGATTTTAAACCATTCTGTGTATAAATCTGGTTTCTCACTCATGTCAATCTTAACATCATCAAGATCCATCCATTTCCATGCAGCAACTTCATCACTATTAATTTTTGGTGAATCATCACAATGCCCTATTAAGATATGATCAAGTTCATGTTCTGTAAGTCCATTATCAAAAGGAGCTTTATAAATAAAAGATATCGATTCTTCTAGATTTACTGTAAAACCCATCTCCTCTTGTAATCTTCTCATTCCAGCCTGAACATTACCTTCTCCTTCGCGCTGGTGACTGCAACAGGTATTTGTCCATAGTCCTGGACTATGGTATTTATGTAGTGCTCTTTGTTGTAACATAAGTTCATTGCTACTATTAAAAACAAATACGGAAAAGGCGCGATGTAACACAGCCTTCTCGTGAGCTTCCATTTTGGGCATAAGCCCTATTTGATTGTCATTTTCATCCACAAGGATGACTAATTCTTCTTTCATAAGCTTTGTAAAAATACAAATAACTCATAAAAAAAAGCGCCTCTATTGAAGCGCTCTTATAATAATAATTATCATTGTATGTTAATCATTGCTTTGCACAATAAACTCGCTTCTTCTATTTAATTGATGTTGTTCATTATCACAACGTACCCCATTCTCACACTGGTTTACAAGTTGTGTTTCTCCATAACCTTTACCAGTTAATCTAGAAGCATCAATCCCTTGAGCAATCAACCATTCTCTAGTTGAAACATTTCTATTTTCAGATAGACTTAAATTATATCCATCATTACCTCTACTGTCTGTATGTGATCTTACATCTACGCGTATGGATGGATACGTTTCCATATATACTAAAACTTTAGCTAGCTCTACTTCTGCATCTGGGCGTATGTCATATTTATCAAAATTGAAATAAATAGGATTAAGATCAAGAATTTTGGCAATATCATCTCCAGCGTTTACTGGTTTTAAGGTCTTCTCTAATTGAAGGATCTCTTCAAGCTCAGCCGAAGTAGTTGGCATAGTAATTATCTTCTCAGAAGTATTATAACCATCCTTTACTGCCCTTATTGAATAAATCTTATCACAATCAGGTATAAAAACAAATGAAGCAGATGAGCCTGTAACGATAGATTTAAATAAATTACTATTTGTATCATAAAGGCTTACAGTCGCACCTTCAATATAATCTCCTGTATCCTTATCTGTTACAATACCAGATAACAAAATGTCGCAAGGAGGACTAGGTTTTCTTAATTGTTTGAGCATATAAATATCATCATTAATACCAGTGTTACCACGGTTGGATGATAAGAAGCCTAAGTTTGCTTCTTTATTAATAACAAATGCAAAATCATCCTTAGAAGTGTTTGCGGGCTCACCTAGGTTTAAAATTTCGGATACCTCTCCATTTTTACCCAGAGCAGTCACAAATAAATCTAGCCCTCCTAAGCCAGGATGACCATCTGATGCAAAGTAAATATCATTTTCTGTACTTATAAAAGGAAACGATTCTCTTCCCTCTGTATTAATCTGCCTACCTAAGTTTACTGGTGTTCCATAAGTTCCATCGTCATTTATAGATACATACCATAAATCTGAAAGTCCAAATGTACCAGGCATATCTGATGAGAAGTATAAACGATTATCATCTAGATTCAATGCAGGATGCGCTACTGTATAGTTATCACTGTTAAAAGGCAGTTCTTGAGCATCTGTCCATTTTCCGTTTACTAATGATGCCTTATAGATTTTAAGCATATTAATACCTGTATTATCACCTCTGTACTTACCATTGTTGAAATTATTACGAGTAAAATAGACTGTTTTTCCATCTTGAGTAAAAGTAGGGGTACTTTCGTGATAATGCGTATTTAAACTACGACTAAATTTTTTTACATATTTATTACCCTTATCCTCACTTACCTGTGATAAGCTCACCTGATATAAATCTAAAAAAGGTTGTCCATTCCATTTGTGAGTTCGTTTTGTAAAAGAGCCCGTATCTCTATTTGAAGCAAAAATTAAATTATCTTTATACAACGTAGGACCAAAATCCGAATAACCAGAATTTATAGATGTTTTTGTTACTTCATAAGAACCCTTCTGATAATCAATTTCTCTAAGGTAATTAGGAGATTTCTTAAAAAGAACTGCTCTTTTATCGTCTTCCTTAAGATCAAAAAACCTAGACATCATTCTGTCTGATAGTTCATAATCCTTTATTGCTCTTAGTGATAGAGCATAACGAAAATAAGCCTCCGAATCTGAAGCTTCTGGAAATTCTTGAATTAACTTCTCAAAGTAAATTGCAGCCTTATCATATTGAGCATTTAGGTAATAAGAATCTGCTAATCTTTTAAATAAATCTGAAGATTCATAACCCTTATCTGCAACTTTTTGATAAATTTTTTGAGCATCTACAAAATCAAATTGATTGAAATTTTTAGTTCCTTTTTCAATTTTTCCTCCTTGAGAATACCCTATAAAAGTGGCAAATAAAAGTAAAATAAGAATTATATATTTCATAAACGAAGTTTTAGAAGAATCTCGGAGTTAACATTCTATCGTATTCATTAAAAAGTTCAAAACGTAAAAACACTTCAAAACTTCCATCGTTAAAGACTGTATCACCAAGGTCTGTGCTTTCTCTATCGTAAGCAAGTCCAATAAGCATACTATCAGAAACTTGAAAACCTACTAGTCCACTTAGGGCTGCACTCCATCTATAAGCTGCTCCCAAATGAAGCTTTTCCATTACTAAAAAATTTGCAGTAACATCTACCTGTAAAGGCGCGCCAGCGACTAATTTTACTAACGTACTGGGCTTAAATTTAAGTTGATCACTAATATCAAAAGTATAACCCATAATACCGTAATAGTTAATGCGTTCTTCGGCTATAAAACTAGCAGCATTACTATTATTACTCTGATCAAAATGTTCCGTTTGTATTAGATTAGGAACACTTAAACCTGCATAAAATTTATCTGTATGATAATAAAGACCAGCTCCAATTATAGGTGAAATCTTATTATCTATATTCTGGGAAAATCTTGGATCTGAAACATCAAAAAGAGTAAGTTTTGTAAAATCTACATCAAGAACATGTCCTCCACCTTTAAGTCCAAAACTAAGTTTTCCAGTATTTGACGTATTAATAGTATAACTAAAATCTACTCCTATATAAGTTTCTTGTGCAGGACCTAAAGCATCATTTACTATTGATAATCCTAGTCCTACTTTGCCTTCACCTATTGGAGAATGTATACTTAAACTTTGTGTACGTGGAGCGCCTTCAAGCCCTACCCATTGACTCCTATGTAAACCCACAATGCTCGTAACACCTCTATTTCCAGCATAGGCTGGATTTATAGCAACAGTGTTATACATATACTGTGTATACTGAGGGTCTTGTTGCGCGTTTACTTGAGTAAAAGTTAAACCCGTAATAACTAGTAGTACTATAAGATGTAATTGTTTCATTCTAACTTTATTTGTTGCACCTAAAATATTTGACCTTTTTATCAAAAATAATTCAAATTGGATAATCTATAATTTCATTTTTGTTTAAGACTTATACAACACTCTATCAGTGTAGTTCATCTAGAAATTTAATTATTTTATCATTGATTACTTTTAAATTTTAAAATTCAATTATCATTTATGTTAGTTATTATCCCGCTTTCGCGAAAGCGGGATTTGTATTATCTATTAATATATAAGTAACCACTTTTTCTTCTCAAACCATCTGGTGTTTGATAGCTAATGAGGTAGTAATACGTACCTGCTGGTAATCCGTCTTGCGCTCCTATAGTCGCTCTTCCTTCAGAGATTCCCTTAAAACCAGTATTAGGATCATTCGTATAGCCGTCTTTTTCATAAACTTGAACACCCCATCTGTTGAATATTTGAACATTGTTATCAGGGAAAGCATCTATTCCTTCAATAATAAAGAAATCATTTATACCATCTCCGTCTGGTGAAATTCCAGTAAATACTTCTATGTCAAATATGTTAAGAACACCTTCAAAAAAGGTAACCGTAGGATCATCAGGATTTCCATCCATGTTAGGATCAACGTTTTCAGGATTACTAGGGTCATCAGATAAATCTGTTACATCCTCACCATTTATGTCTATTGCATTTACTATTGCTTGATTTATAACAAAACCATTTTCTATATCAAAAGGTGTTATTATATAGGTTGCTGTAAATGTAATATTATCAGACTCTCCAGGTAATAATGAGATAGGACCTCCATCTACAGTTACTAGGGGATCAGTTATCGTAATATTTTCTAGCGCAATTGATCCCGTATTAGTTACAGTAAATGTGTACTGAATAACTTCACCATCTTGTATTAAACCATCTCCATCAATATCTAAGGCTATTCCAATTTTTTCTAATGCAATTGAACTTTGCACAGGGAGGGTTGTTATAGTCTCATCATCCTCAACGTTACTATTATCATCAGAAATATCAACCACATCAACGCCGTCTGAATCTTGTCCTGTAGCTATTGCTTGATTAGTCACAAAACCTTCATTTACATCTTCTTGAATGATTGTGTAGACTGCAATAAATGTAGTACTATCTGATTCTCCTGGATTCAAGTCAATAGGTCCGCCAGTTACAACTACTAATGGATCTTCAATAATAATATTTGTAACAGTCACATTACCAGTATTTATTACTGTAAAGTTGTATGTAATAGTTTCTCCTACTTGTGCAAAACCATCTCCATTTATATCATTGAATACAGATGTTTTGATTAAACTAATACTTGCTCCTTGTGGTAATTCTGTTAAAGTAATATCATCCTCAAGATTACTATCGTCATCAGAAGTGTCTGTTACTTCATCTCCATTAGGATTCTGACCCGTAGCTAAAGCTTGATTCGTTACACCACCATTATCAATATCTGCTTGAGTAATCGTATACACAGCACTGAAGGTCTCTGTATCAATCCCTCCAACTTCTAAATCAATAGGTCCGCCAGTTACAGCTACTAATGGATCCGTAATTACAATGTTTGTAATTGTGATGTTTCCAGTATTTGTTACCGTGAAGTTATACGTTACCGTTTCTCCTGCTTGTGCAAAACCATCTCCGTTAGCATCATTGAATGTTCCTACTTTAATAAGTGCAATTGCACCATCATCCGTTGGGAAATTCGTGATTGTTTCATCATCCTCAAGGTTACTGTCGTCGTCAGAAGTGTCTGTTACTTCATCTCCATTAGGATTCTGACCCACAGCTAAAGCTTGATTCGTTACACCACCATTATCAATATCTGCTTGAGTAATCGTATACACAGCACTGAAGGTCTCTG
>ENA-ORXC01001121-ORXC01001121.1-marine-metagenome-genome-assembly--contig:-NODE-1121-length-16574-cov-3.719161_pt1 | contig 16574 bp, 13 predicted proteins | sample MGYA00237865_ERZ511478 | MGnify/ENA metagenome assembly ERZ511478 | reverse complement strand
CTGCTATAACATTGCGCAATTTCTTTTCTGACCTGAATGCTTTATATACATATAAGAAGACTAAATTTAAGTTGGAGCATTATGGAAGTGCTGATTATTATTTATTTGTTAGGGATTCGAATGTGATAAGGATTGAGGAAGTAAGAAAACCTGGGGGCAGATATATATATAAATTTAATCTTTTGGACTTTCTCCTTACATTAGAAAGAGGTTTTCAGAAATTCTTTGCAAAGCTGAAGAAAGACGGAGTGCTTCCTTTAGATGATGGTATGGATGACTTTATGTACCCTGTAAATAAAGATGTTACCGATCCATTTAATAGTTTCTCTAAAAACCTAAAGAAATAATGGATATACAGAAACACTCTAGAGTATCAACTCGAGAGTTTTTTATCATTTAAACTTATTATGTTGAGTAAATACTAAAGTATTTCATTAAAATAATTAATTTTACCTTTTACTCCATGTGACGACAAATATATTGTTTTTCTAGAATATAGGTAATATAAAAAAATATTTTTAAGAAAGCACCTTAAAAAATTACTCAAAAATAGTAAATGTTTATATACAGATTAATAACTTCCAAAATATATATATATATATATATATATATATATTCTGAATAGTTTTTGTATTCAAAAAACATGTTGACAAATTGGGTAGATGGATATAATATTGCATGTAATCAAATAATAATAAGCAAAGATTGGAAATAGTAGAAGGATGTATAAACTTTTCAGAGAGCCGATGGTTGGTGAGAATCGGTAGTTATTGCCTTTGAACTCGTCCAAGAGCTACTCCCTGAATATTATAAGTAGGGGATGTCGGTTTTCTACCGTTATGAAGATAGGTGGTGATAGCTGCCGAAAATGAGTGGGTTAATTATGTAATGATTGATCAATTAGAGTGGTACCGCGAGCAACGCCTCGTCTCTATATTTTTATAGAGACGGGGCTTTTTTTATATATTAATATGACAAAGGAGTGTTTCTGAAATGACGAGAAAAATTTGGATGTTTGATACGACTTTAAGAGATGGCGAGCAAGTTCCGGGGGCTAAGCTGAATCTATATGAAAAACTAGAAGTAGCACAGCAACTAAAGAAGCTGAAAGTCGATATTATCGAAGCTGGTTTTCCTTCGTCTTCAGCTGGTGATTTTAATGCTGTGAAAGAAATTGCTATGAAAATAGGAAATACAGACGACACAATCATCACAGCGTTAGCAAGAGCAGTAAAGGCTGATATTGATGCTGTTTATAATAGTGTGAAATATGCTAAGAAACCGTTAATCCATATAGTTTTAGGCGCTTCAGACATTCACGTGGAAAAGAAGTTTGGAAAATCGAAAAGTCAAATTTTAGACCTCGGTGTTGATGCAGTAAAATATGCAAAAACACTTCTACCAGACGTACAATATTCAACGGAGGATGCGTCTCGCTCCGATTTTGAATATTTATGGGCAACGATTGAAGCTGTTGTAAAGGCAGGAGCTACCATTATTAATGTGCCCGATACAGTCGGCTATGCCGAGCCGGAAGAGTTTGGTGAACTAATCTTTAAAATAAATAATCGCTTAAAAAATTTGAATGATAAAGTGCTTTTAAGTGTCCATTGTCATAATGATCTCGGAATGGCAACTGCGAATACGTTAGCTGCAATTAAAAATGGGGCAGATAAAGTTGAGTGTACGATAAATGGCATTGGTGAGCGTGCAGGTAATGCTGCACTAGAAGAAGTTGTGATGGCAATTAATACGCGCTCATCAATCTATAACGCGTACACAAATATTAATACAAAAGAAATTATGAATACATCTAGATTGGTAAGTAGTTTAATGGGATTAGATGTACAAGTAAACAAAGCTATTACAGGTGATAATGCTTTTGCTCATTCTTCAGGTATACATCAAGACGGTTTATTAAAAGCAAGAGATGCTTACGAAATCATTAGCCCGATTGAAGTTGGTCTAGATGATATGGAACTTGTTCTAACCGCCCGTTCTGGGCGTCATGCGGTAAAAAATGCCCTTGAATCATTAGGCTTTAATGAGATGACTAACATACAATTTGAAGGGATATTTGATGCTTTTCTTGAATTGGCAGATGCAAAAAAAGAAGTATATAATCATGATTTATATGTCATCGTTGAGAACTATTATGCAAAAAATGATATTCATAGCCAGGATATGACGCACTATAGTAATCATTTTTATGAACTAATGGACTTGCAAGTGATTAGTAACACAAACTTCCCATCTGCAAGTGTGAAGATTAAAAAAAATGATCAAATATTGAAAAGCAGTGCCGTCGGTTCTGGCCCAATTGATGCTTTGTATTCTGCTATTACAGAAATTAGTGATTTAGATATTAAATTGATTGAGTACAATATTAGCAGTGTATCAAGAGGTAAGGAAGCATTAGGGAAAGTGAAAATTCAAGTGGAATATAGAGGAGAAAAGTATGTTGCCAAGGCAACAGATACGGATGTTATGAAAGCAAGCGCATTTGCGTATATCAATGCTATAAACAGTATTATGGTTGATACTTTACTTCCGATTGAATAGATAAAAAGGTAATATTTAAAGTGATATACTTAGTTTATTACGTCAATTAGAAATTCCTTGGTATTAGCATTTGTCTTCTGATTTATTGCCTGAAAACATGCTATAAAGAGTGAGAGTAAAAAGCTGCATATCTGATAAAAAGCACTCTACCGAGAACCCTACTAGTTTAGAATCGCTATTTAAGTATGCAAACTACTCTTCACTATTCGTTGACCTTGTTCATAATCCATATAATAAACGAACATCCTGGATATACACGCCTCGAATTGCCCTTTATTGGGGATTCTTAAAGGAAGAAATGATATTGAAAGAACAATATGACGGAATTATTTGGATTGAACGTATCACGCCAGCTAAAATTATTTAAGATTTTGGAGCGATAATTATGCGTATAGACTCCTTCTTTTACTAGAAAAATAAGTAAAAGCAGAATATCATAGATGATATTCTGCTTTTTATCAAATTAATTTGTAACATCATGAATTATTAACATTCATTTTCCTACATTGTTCGATAAGGCATAAACGTTCCACCCCAAAAATAGCTCACAAGAACGAGAAGTACGGCAAATAAAATGAACAAGAACCACCCTTTAGCATATATGCTTGATGCCTGTTTGTGTTGTATTTTTTCTCTGTATTTTCGTTGGACATCATGATGTTTCGATATTTTTTTCATTTCCAGCTTCCTCTCGAATATTAAACAAACAATTGGAGACCATGCTATAAAACATAATATACATCTTCTACTTAATGTTTTCTGTTAGGTTAAAGCAACCTTGATATTAGATTCCTAAAGGCCTTAAGGGATCAGTGAGCTATTATTCTTTTCTTCTTTGCTATTTATATCCATTGTCACTTCTAACAAGAAGAGTAGAAAGACAGCTACGAGCTCAGTTATAAAGGAAATATTAATGCTTCTAATTAATTCATCAGCAGTATGTATAGAAATCCAAGAAAAGCTACAGTCGATGACCAATCTCACGAGAAATTTGTTTTTTGAATTTTTAATTTGTTGGGAAAATATATTAATAAGGAATATGGATAGTAAATCAACTACAAATCCAATTATAAAAAACAGTAATAGAAATATTAGGAGAGATTGAAATGAGTCAAATATTTTAAACAAACCAACAAATCCAAATACAAATGCTCCTAGCATCGATGAAACGGCAACAATAACAATTGTAGTTATAAAAATAACAGTCAAAGCTTTAGTGAAAAATTTATATGTATCGCGAGAGGGGCCAGTTTTTTTGGCTTTCAAGGTAAACATTCACATCCCTTGCTGCTAATTTTTTTCAGTGTATTTATCCTAGCCAATTGTGTGTATAAGCCCGTATGCCTAAGAAGCACCAATTCCAGCTCCAAATAAAGTATCCAGACTAGTTTTAATTTATTTTTATCATAAGTCATAAAAAATTCTAAAGAGACACTTCTTGCTTTACTTTTTGTAACAACATCTATGTACTTCATATAACACTCCTATTACTCTATAGAGTTACATATATCTACTTTGGTGCTAGTAAATAGTTAAACTTCCTTTAGGAATGGGCTGCTTATTATGGTATATCTTGAAGTAAGGCTCTTATAAGAGATTTCTGTAAAATTATTTCTTTTCTCTAATAAAAGTGTGTGATTTTTATTGTCTTTTTCTGTTAAGGAGTACCCTTTCTTTTTCATCATTTCGATGTACGTATCTAAATGTCCTTTAGGTACTATATACATAATGTTATTATCAACATCCGTCGTTTCAGCTATATCCTTATCTTTAAATTCTAATTGGTACATCGCTTTAGCATTTGCTATAGGTCTAGTGTCACCAAAGATATGCTCCCAGTTAATAAAAATAACAGAGAGTACTATAATGGTTGATATAAGAATAGCTAAAAACAATACCAAAATCTTTTTTATTTTATCCATTATTTCGTTCCTTTCAGAGGTACTTTCTTTTGCATTTTTTCTTCTTACTAACACCTTTTTTTATACTTTGCCTTTACATCTGTTCCTAGATTATATTTCTAAAATGCATAGAGAGATTTACTTACTAATGCCATTTAAGAAATAAATATATACAATTATTACATAAATTAGTAAATATTTAAATTTATATTTTAAAAATATATTTAATCCTTTTTTCTTTTAAACATATCTCGTTTTGTATATTGTTTCGTAAGCTACATGTACAATGAACAAAGCTATGAAAGTAATTCCTATTTCTATAAATGATCCGCATATTATACCTTCAACACATATTTGGCCATTATAAAAAGATACTCCCACAGTTAAAACCCCTATATATAACGGTGTTAAAGTATATGTTTATATCTGTCTTTCTAGTTACCATAAAGCGGCTTATAAGAACCATTAGCTATTATAAATAATCTATAGGATTGTTGTTTTGGACGTAGCCATAAACTTTTATAACATTATCTTTTGTTTCTCCTGGTACGTTAATTGTTCTAAGTGTATTTATCACTCGATCTTTCTCTTCAAGATTTTTGACTTTTATTTCTAACTAGTCAATGATTTTATAATTACATTTAAAATGATAAAACCAATCTCCATCCCAATCACTTATATACTTAGTTTTGACATCTTGTACTCTCCAAATTGTAGGTATAGAACAATCATTCATTGCATTTTTAATTTCTTCCCATTTAGTGTTATTCATTGCTGATTGATATTCATAAAACCTCATGATAAAACCACTCCCTTAGCTACCATAATCACCATTACAGAAAACAAAAAACCCTTTATCGTATATAGGATAAAAGGGGGTTGCTTACCTATAATTATTTTCTACCAGTGCTCCCAAATTATCTATTTATTTATCTATCAGTTAATACAAAACATGTTATCGAAATAAATAAGCTGAGAAATAAAACTGCCTTATTTCTTAGCTTATCAAACTGCGTATTTAATTTAGCTTTTTCTTTCCTTATCCCAATACACAATGAAATTTTAAAAACATATGTAAGGTTAATCTAATCTACGTTTTTTTAAAATAAAGAATGTCACCACGTTTATTGGAATTGTATTAAAGAAGGTCCTAAAAGGAAATACCGATTAATTCCTTCTAGGGCCTTTATTATAAAAAAAACATAAAAAATAATAAATCTGCCCGAACGTACGTATTCAGCATTAAAATCCTTTGTTACGATTTGTCTTGACCAAGAGGTTAATTATATAGATTGAGCAGTAAACGGAGAGGAGAACGATATGTCTAAATTGTTGTATAAAATAGGTGGTTGGTCTGCCAGAAATAAATTTAAAGTCCTTGGTGGCTGGATTATTATAATGATTGTCATCCTAGGAATTGCTTTTTCCATGAAACCGTCGTTCAGTGAGGAGATGACCATCCCAGGAACAGCTTCTGAAAAAGCTGCTGATATCATTTCTAAAGAATTTCCATCTACACCTAATGTTGGGTCGGTACGGATGATTTTCGGTGCTGAGGGGAAAGACAAACTTAATTCGAAAGAGGCTCAAAAAGCTATCTCGGATGCACTTGATAAAATATCGCAGGATAAATCAGTAAAATCTATTGCGAATCCTTATGAAGTAGGCACCATCAATAGTGAGGGCACTGTTGCATATGCTGATATTACTTATAAAGAAAAAGCTGAAAATATAACTAAAAAATCTAAAGAACTAGTAAAAGACAGTGCCAAGATGACAAAAAATCAAGGTATTCAAACAGAATTAAGTGGAGATATTACAGCTTTTAAACTTGAGATTGGTGGCATATCCGAAGTAATTGGAATCGTTATGGCATTCATCGTGTTGGTTGTCATGTTCACTTCATTTTTGATAGCAGGATTACCGATTTTCACAGCATTGATTGGATTAGCTACAAGCTTAGGAATTACATTCTTAGCTACTAATTTCTTTAATATCTCGTCCATAAGTATGACGCTAGCGATTATGATTGGTTTAGCAGTCGGTATAGACTATGCATTATTTATTTTCTCTAAGCATAGACAACAGCTGTCCGAAGATATGGATATTCATGAATCAATTGCCCGAGCAACGGGAACAGCTGGAGGAGCCGTTGTATTTGCTGGTTTGACTGTAATGGTAGCGCTCTGCGGTTTAACAGTAGTTGGCGTACCATTTCTCGCAGTCATGGGATTAACGGCAGCTATCAGTGTTTTAATGGCTATGCTTATCTCTATCACGTTAGTTCCAGCTGTTCTAGCTTGGATAGGGAATAGGATGAAACCTAATCAGAATGTGTCAGGTGTTTTTCGATTTATTACAAAGGGAGGGGAAAAGAGACAGGGGCAATCAACTAACTGGTGGGGAAGATTTCTCAGACGTCAGCCATTGTTGATTACTATTATTAGTATTTTGCTTCTATTAACTATTAGTGTACCTGCTCTTCATCTAAGACTCGGTCTTCCAGATGACGGCATGAAGGCTGAAGGTACGCCAGAAAGGCAAGCCTATGATTTAATGGCAAAAGGGTTTGGTAAAGGAGTTAATGGCCCCCTTGTTGCGTTGATTGATGTATCTAATACAAGTGAAAATAAAACAGGTGCGATTAATAAAATTGCTAAGAAACTAACAGAATTAGACAATGTGTCTAGTACAACTTCCCCGGTACCAAGTGAAAGTGGAAACTACGCAATTGTCAATATTACTCCTAAAACCGGACCTAATGATGAAGAGACGACAAACTTAGTACATGATATAAGAGATATTACAGCATCAGATAGCAAAAATAGCCCACACATATATGTGACGGGTATGACTGCAATTAATATTGATATAGCTGAAAAACTAAATGATGCTATACCGTTGTTTGCTGGTTTAATTGTAGGATTTGCTTTCTTATTACTGATAGTTGTATTCCGATCTCTACTCGTTCCCCTGACTGCAGTACTAGGTTTCCTATTAACTATGACAGCTACGTTAGGGTTTGCAGTCTTCGTTTTACAGGATGGTTATTTGGATAAATTATTCGGAATTCCAGCAGACGGGCCTATTTTAGCTTTCTTACCTATTCTTGTAATAGGTATCTTGTTTGGTCTTGCTATGGACTATCAAGTCTTCCTTGTTAGCCGTATGCGAGAGGAATATGTGAACACGGGGAATGCGAGAGAATCTGTTCAAGCAGGTATCAAGTTCAGTGGTCCTGTTGTTACGGCTGCTGGCTTAATCATGATTTTCGTATTTGCGAGCTTTATATTCGCAGGAGATGTAATGATTAAATCAATGGGATTGGCTCTCGCCTTTGGTATCCTATTTGATGCTTTTATTGTTAGATTGACCATCATTCCAGGTCTTATGATACTAATGGGAAAAGCATCTTGGTACTTACCAAAATGGTTAGATATTATTATTCCAAATGTTGATATTGAGGGCCATGGTCTAGACGAATTATTAAAAAAAGAAAAAAATAAAGAAGAAAAAAAGCATAGCTTAAGATATGATAAGTAAAAAAAGACTTCTACTTTATGTAGAGGTCTTTTTTTGTTTCGTCTTTTACCTTATCGGTTCATTTTATAAATGAATGATACCTGATTGAATGGCTACAACTACAGCTTCCGTTCTTGAATCAACCCCTAATTTATTGTAGATACTGGTTAATTTAGACTTTACTGTTCTCTCTGCAATCCCTATGTCATAAGCAATTTCCTTACTTGTAGAACCACGTGCGATGGCTTGTAAGATAGTCATTTCTCTTGGTGTTAACATGACTTTAGATTTACTTTGCTCTTTTAGAAGTTTTGTTTTATAGTTTTGAATTCGCTCTGTAATCTCAGGTTGTAGCAAAGTCTCTCCTCTAATGGCTGAATCGATGGATTCGAATAAATTCTCTATGCCTGTATCCTTTAATAAATACCCTTTAGCTCCTGCCTCGATTCCTTTCATCATCAATTGATCCTCGTTATAGGTAGTAAGGATAACGATAGGAATTTCAGGGTTTGTTCTTCTGAGTTCCGCAATAGCTTCTAGTCCACTCATCACCGGCATATACAAGTCCATTAAAATGACATCTGGCTTTAGTTTTTCTACTAGATCAATAGCTATTCTCCCGTTTACAGCTTCCCCTACAATTACATATTTATCACTTGTTTCAATAAGTAATTTAAGACCCTCTCTCACTACCAGGTGATCGTCTACAATTAATATTCTATGTTGCATTTACTCAGCTCCTTGCAGTGGGATGTTAATTTGTACATTTGTTCCTTTATTCTCCTCGCTATCAATGTCCACTTTTCCTCCTATAATACGAACTCTTTCTTGAATACCTAACAATCCATAGTGGCTCCCATTATTTATTTTCATATCAGTATTAAAACCAATCCCATCATCTTTGACTGAAACGAAAAGAACTTTTTCCTTTTCCTCAATTCTTATCCAAACATTTGCGGCTTTTGCATGACGCGCTATATTTGATAAACACTCGCTTATAACACGCAGGGAGTGTTCTGATATCGTACTGGAAAGCTGTTGCATAACTCTAAATTCAAAATGACATTCTAGTCCGGTTGCGGCAGTAAAATACTGTACTTCCTCTATAATAGATTGTTGGAAATCATACTCTTCCTTAGTATGCAGGCGTAAATTATCAATCGTTAATCTTGCATCAGCTAATAATTCACTCACTCTCTTCATAGATTGCACGACAATTTCTCGGGCTTTTTTGTCATTCCCTTTAGTGAGATGAACATTTGTTGCTTCTAATTGCATTTTTAGTCCAGCTAACCCTTGTGCCAATGTATCATGTAAATCCCTTGCCATCCTTTGACGCTCATTATGTAAGGTTAGCCGTTCAACTTGTTGGTGAGCCAATTCAATTTCTTCTAACATATACTGTGTTCGTATTCTCGCATTAACTTGGTTAAAAAATATAACAGCATAAGCCACAATAACCACCATGATAGGTAGTGTAATAATCAAAAATGTATCAAGAATTTTACCTGGGACCATAACTAGCGTGTTTATAGTGAATAAAACAAGAATCATCAAAAATAGATAGTTTTTTTTGCGTCCCGCGGTTCCTATTGCTTGGCCAACTAATAAAGGATAAAGAGTAATGATTATTAGAGGGATATCTTGCGTAAAAAAGGCGCTGATATATACAATGAATGACTGCAAGATAAAATATAACCAAAATTTCCTAGGTAAAAATAAATTAGAATAACAATAGATAGTTGTAAAGAGTATAATGAGTATTGTAAAAATTACATATTGCTCGATTGCAGGCGCAGTGTTAATTTTTAATATTAAAGATATAGTATAAGCTATTACTATCCATATTAATCCAGGTAATCTTGCAGCCCTCATATTGTTATATTCTTTCTCATTCGGTGTCCTAACATAAGACGTATTATTCATAACTATTCACTTCCTTTAGTAATAAACATAATATAAATTCTCTCCTTATATATGCCCTTAAGGGCAATCAAAATTTATATTATTAATACTCAGAATCTTAGTCAAAGTTATATAAAGTTATTGAGAAGATAAAAAATAAAAAATGGAACAAATCTAATAGTAACCTCTTGTAAGTAGTATACAATATGTATTTCTAGTTACCATAATCACTCTTTCCGGAAGACACTATAAAAAAGAACCCCTGTCGCAGTTCACCGCCGAGGGTTCTTTTTCCGGAGTATGCAATTTTTTATACACCCTTGATATGACGGCATTTACTCGATACCCAAGTGGGAGGCGGATGTATAAAAAGTGCACGTTTTATTCATATGTTAATTTTAAAAAATATAGTATTTTCAGGTAAAATTACCTCTTTTTCTTAGTACACTTTCACAGGATATTCTGATAATATTCAAAATTGAGATGATGATACATTAACGGATTAATCTGTTAAATAATCGAAAAAGAAACCCCTATCTAATGTGCCCGTTAGATAGGGGTTTCTTTTTATAGTTATGTAGCAACATATTAAAAATAGCCTCTAATTACAAAACGTGGTAATCTACTTATGTTTCATACTTCGGATACGTATGAACAAACCCTTACAAAAAAGCAACCTCGTTCATTGGCCAATGCCGAGGTTGCTTTTTATTTTGTCAACAACCGTAATTAACCTACTCTTTTATACGAAACACCGTGATCATCCACTTTTACAATATTTTTTGCCCGCCTTTCCATTAATAGGTTCGGTTATTACTGTTTTAACATGAATTACAGAGATGAATAAATAAAAAGAAGCTAACGCTATTTTATAGTTATTTTTACGAAATTATGAAACTTTTTCCATTTACGAACGTACTACTTGTAGGTGGTGAAGGGTTAAGAACAAATGACCCTGTAATAAGAAAAATTAAATTTAGTTTTTATAATGAAAACATACTTCGAGGTGAATACATGAGTAATCAAACAGTATTAGACATTAAAGAATTATCGAAAGTTTACAAAGGTGAAAAGTACAAAGTAGAAGCACTAAAAGATATCTCATTTCAATTATATCAAGGAGAAATGGTTGCTATAATGGGGACAAGTGGTTCAGGAAAAAGTACGCTCTTAAACATTTTAGGTGCGCTAGATGAACCTACAACGGGATCTATTAAAGTAAATGGAAATTATTCAAAAGAAATGTTCCAGGAACCTCAAGCCTCGTTATATAGAAGGGACAATATTGGTTTTATCTTTCAGTCCTTTCATTTGCTCAAAGATTTAACCGTGGAGGAGAATATTGCCCTTCCCTTAATTTTAAAAGGAGTAAAAGAAACACTAACTACGTCAAAGGTAAATCAAGTGATGGAACTTATGGGGCTAACAGAATGGAAATCTCATCGACCTATTCAGCTTTCAGGTGGCCAACAACAGCGTGTAGCTATAGGAAGAGCTATTATTACAGAACCTCCTATCATCTTAGCTGATGAACCCACTGGAAATTTAGATTTTAATACATCTGTAGATATTTTAAATGCTTTAGTGGATACAAAAACAAGGCTTAAACAGAGTATTTTGTTAGTCACGCATGATCCTTACGTGGCAACATATGCAGATCGTGTGCTATTTTTTCATGATGGTCATATCGTAGATGAATACAAGTGTAATACGCACAATGATTTAGAATATATTTTGGAGAAGTTTAAACTGATTACGAAGAGGCAAGTAGTATGAAATCATTAAAAGGACTTGCATTTAGACTTTTTCGTACCAATAAATTTATTGTGTTATCCTCCATACTCAGTATTGCTATTGCAGCCATGCTGACTTTAAGCATGGTTTTATTTTCATTTAACGCTCAAAGTACTCTAAAACATGAATTAAAGCAAATGTATGGGGATATGGATTTATCTGTGGGGTTTAATATCGATCAAAGTAAAGTGGTTTCGCCTAGCTTAATAGAGCAGATATCACAAAATAAGAACGTTGAACAACTATCTAGAGTATCAATTACGCATGTTACCCTAGATAAGATTAACTCGTCTACCTACACAGCAGGTGTAGAAAACAGTGACTTGGCGAAAAGTCGTTATCATTTTAAACATTTCTTAAATCATGATTCCATAGCGATGAATAAGGGGCTAGCTAAAACGTTACATGCTAAGGTTGGAGACAAAGTGTCTATTCAAGGTCACTCCTTTACCTTAGTAGAAACCATAAATGATTTAGATGCTACAGGCATTGCTCCTGATATGATCCTTATGAATCAGAAAACAGCCAAAGAGTACAAAAGATTAAATGAGCATGTACATGCAGATGCTACCTACTTATTAATTAAAGCAAAAAAGGGGACGAACGTATTAACATTGTCGAATCAAATCAAATCGTATGATAAAGATTTAAGAATCGATGTAGCAGAGCAAGATCCATTTGTTAAGAGTAATCTCCAATCCTTACAAGTGTTTGTTATTGTATTATCCTTCCTAGTATTAATAGTGACTTCACTCTTAATTATTTCTAATTTCGAGTTACTACTTTATAAAATGAAAAATCAATTTGCTATTATGCGCTCATTAGGAGCCACCACAAAGCAAATAAGCCAATTAATTTTTACTCAAAGTGTCATTATTAATCTTTCAGGTATATGCATGGGCCTGTTAGGAACTTTTTTAAGTCAAAAATACGTTTATGGATGGGCAAATTCTTTAAGATTTCTTCATCTCCAACACAGTTTCATTTAGGAATTGCACTTATTATTGCTTTATGTAGCTTTATCATCATTCAATTTTTTTTATTGATACCATCTTATAGAAGCGCGAAAATATTACCTCTTAAGGTTATGCAGAAAAATGAGCGTTTAGATTTTGGCTATTCTAAAGCTAGAGTCATTCTTTTTAAGATTTTGATAGGTGTATCTTTATTCTTACTAATAGCTAGTCAAGTGCTGCCAACTAGGGGTGAGTATGGGGTCTTTTTCCTACTAATAGCTGCTGTTTTTGTCCTACTGGCGTTCTTTATTATTTTCCCTGTATGGTTACCCAAAATTTTAGAAAGAATATTGCCTTTTGGTCAAAAAATATTTGGTCAGGAATATTACATAGCGATTAAAAATTTAATCCCTCAAGTCAAAAAAAATACACTGATTGTTTTAACAATAAGCTCCTTAATGATTATTGCTGTGTTTGGATCCGTTACCCTAAGGACCATACAAGTAAATGAACAGGAGAGTTTAAAAAATGATTTTCGAACTCCTATTGTTGTTGAAACTCGACTTTCTAATACAAAAATAAACGCTAGAGAATTGACTAAAGTGGTTGAGAAATTACCGGATGTAAAGTCCGTCAGTAATTTTAGTACTCAAGGACAGGCAGAGTTACAGGTGAAGGATAAACACGTAGATATGGATTATGCAGTGGTTGACCTAAAAAGATTACAAGCACAAGGGCTAATGTCTCAATTAAAAAGAAAATCTGCTGATAATAGCTTGATTATATCTGAACGTTTTGCCAAACAAAATCATTTAAAAGTAGGGCAAACCGTTCAAGTAGGAGAGTTTTCTAACACAACGCAAGCTGTTGAGCCAAAAGGCAGTTATAAAGTTGCTGCAATAGAAAAGAAGATGATTGGTAGTGCTGACGCCTATGTAGACTGGAATAATGGAAGATTAATGGCCGTCGGTTTTTATTCGCTTTACGTAGATTCTGCACATATAAAAGATGCAGTCAATGAGCTTGAGGGAATAAAGAGTCAGTTCCCAGAACTTAAAATCAGTAACTATGAACAATCCGTTAAACAAGCTACATCTATGTTTTATCAACGTTGGGGTATTTTTATAGTAGTAATAGCAACTTTAGTCGTCTGTACAATGGTTGGGGTATTTAATTCGCTGGCTAATAATATCTACTCAAAAAGAAAAGAATATGCTGTATTGCGTACAATGGGTGTTAAACCTAAAGGAATTCGAAATATAATCCTTTCACAGGTTACTACCTATATCATCATTGGATTAATTATAGGAATAGTATTAGGGATTATATTGACCTATGTTTTACTACTCCTAGATCCTGGAAAGTTAATTATCGACTATAAAGTACTAGCAGCAGTTATTGTAACGATGATTACGTGTAGTACCATTTTATTTACTTATTTGGGTAATAAAATTGGAAACCAAAATATCTCTTTAGAAATAACTAATGACAATAAATAAAAGGCAATTCTCTCTATAAGGAAAAAGGGGTAGAAGAGGTTCTGCCTCTTTTTCATATGTAGATCATGGTATTAGATATTAATCAAATGAGTAATTATAAGCAAAATAAAGTAGATAATTTATATGATAAAAAGGAAAAGGTTGTTAATTCTATTTATCGTATTAATCTCTATTGTAATTATCTTTTTTATACTCAAAGACGATGGAGAAATCAAAAGAGATAATATAGAAATAGGATATAAGACAAATGATGAATCTCAAGAAATTATTGACCCACAAAATAAAGTGGACCGAAATAAGAAGTTAATTGTCTCTACACATTTTAAAAGCAATTCAGGAAAAGAAAAGCAAAATAAAAAGTTTGTAATAAAATTGGCTAATATCAAGGATAGGGACAATGTTTTAATGGAAGAAACTATTCCTAATGACGAGGGTACTTCAGGTTATGAATTTCAAATTAGTCCAGGGAAATTCCCTGCAGGAAAGTACCAATTTTCTTTGTATAGAGATAATAATTTGAGCGTAGAAAAAGTCTTTATATTCAAATGATAGAGAATACATCGTCCGTAAAAGTATACGTTTACGAACTTTTCTTTTAGATATCAAATCTATCGTTTTTATCGTTTTTTTAAGTGTGAAATTGAATTACGAACGTCTATCGAAAAACACATAATTTTACGAACGTTCTTTGACCGAAGGAGGGTACCAGAGACCTTTTTTTATTTGTACTCTATTAAAATGTATAGTTTGATATAATATTTCAAAAAGGAAAGTTTTGAACGATGAGAAAAAGTATTCAAAAGGGACCTATTTAAAAAAGCTAGGCTAATTGAATAAGGAGGGCTTATATTGGAATTTACATTGCTAGACAATGGAACTGATTCATTGAAAAAATCGAAAGTATCAATTGAACAGTTTGAAGCACTACACAGAGAACATAGTTACCACCATCTCAAAGATGCTGTTATTTTTCTAAATCACGGGATTGAAATATTACTTAAATACATATTATCGAGCAGGAATGAATCGTTAATATTTAAGGATATAAAAGTGTACATGAAGGCAAAGGAACAATTAAAACACATGCCTCCAAAAGAAAAAGGATTTGGTATTCATTTAGAAAGGAACATGCCCACAATCTTTGATGTACCTGAAAAAGATTTAGGAAACAAAAAATTAGAGACAATAACACTTAGGGAAGCATTAAATAGGGTGCAATTTTTATGTGATATTGAAATAACTAAAGACTTTAAAGATTCGATTTTCCTGATAAATGATTATCGTAACGATTTAACTCATCATTCAATAAAACTTAGTTCAACAGATGAAGAACGCCTTATATCAATACTTAAAACATTGTACGATAACGTACTTAATTTTTTTGAGCAACATATACCAGGACTAATGGAAAAAGTTGATAACAAAAGATTTGAAGTCACCCGCGCAGAATGGGAAGAAGTACAAAGAGAAATGCATGAATATTATTACGAAAGAGCAATGAGTCGTATTTCCATTGACGAAGATGAATAATAATCAAAAGCAGGGAGTTCACTTGACTTCTTTTTCTTATGTTCAAAAAGGTGCCCCAAAATAGAAAGTGAAAAATCTAATGACATAATGTTTGTAAAATTTACATTTACTTAAAAATATATAAGTAGTACAATAGGCTCACTTAAACTAGAGAGGTTGTCAATTAGATGTTTTTACTAGCTAAAGTAAGTTTGGAACTTTCTAAACAATGGCACCCTTTCAAAAATAAAAAGTTAATGCCGATCGATGTAACACCTTTCACTCATAAAATTGTATAGTGGCGTTGTGATAAGAGGCAGGCATAGGAATCCATAATACACACCAAGGTAAAAATCAATAAATGTTCAATTTGTAAAAAAACAATAAGTCCCTATAATAAGAGAGAAGTTGTAACATTATAGATAAGGAGAATAAGCATGATAGTAAATATCATGCTCTTCCTAAATTTATTATTAGAAGTGTTATGAGTTATTATAAGACATTCTCCCTTAGCATATATCCCGCAACTGACCCTTTTTCCACTAAAAAGTCTAATATGATAAGAACTTCTTGTTTTAATTTTGTTTCTCTTCTTATTCTTTCACGATTCTTATAAATATAACTTTTCACCATGTTTTCTAATTCGTATATAGTATTACCCTCTAGTTGCGCTGACCAAATGTTTTGATGTTCAATTAGGATTTTAGAAATCCAAGATATCCCATTGCTAAGATACTTTTGTCCAACTCCATTTAATAATTTTGCCACTGCATATAAAACAGATGGAGAGTTCCCCATTTTCCTAGTAACTTTACTAAAAAACCTTTTATTAGTCTCTTTAAAAGTATGCCATTCAGTAACGTTTTCACCCCATGGCGTCAGAGCAAAGAGATAACTTTTTATGATGCTTTGATTATAATAACCGT
>ENA-ORXC01001117-ORXC01001117.1-marine-metagenome-genome-assembly--contig:-NODE-1117-length-16606-cov-3.107690_pt1 | contig 16606 bp, 18 predicted proteins | sample MGYA00237865_ERZ511478 | MGnify/ENA metagenome assembly ERZ511478 | reverse complement strand
ACGAGGTTTATTATCGGCCAGGAAAGGGAGAGAATGTTATAATTAAGACACCAGGATTTTTTACAGACAATTATTAAATGGCAAGCCGGTGCAAGAATGAATTGCTGATCAGACAGCTTCAGGCCAACCGGCAAATATTGCAAAGCCTAAAGTAAGGGTAGGATGATAAAAATGGTCGGAGTAAATGAAATAACAACGTATATTGAAAATGGACAGCTTGAAAAAGCAATGGCTGCTTATAAAGGCATTCTTGAGAAAGGAAGCGATGAAGAAAAATTCCTTCTCTCTGAGGAATTGTTCCGCTTCGGTTTCATGGAAGAAACAGAGGCTTTGATTGAAAGTTTATTGAAGAATTATCCGGACGAAGGCGAACTCCATGTTCTGCTCGCTGAAGCTCAGATTGAAATGGGTAAAGAGGAGGAGGCCATACTTTCTCTTGAAAGGGTAGATGAAGATGATCCTTCTTTTCCACAAGCGCTGCTTCTTCTGGCAGACCTGTATCAAATGGAGGGCCTGTTTGAGGTGAGTGAAAAGAAACTCCTTGAGGCCAAGAGGCTATTACCGGAGGAGCCAGTGATTGACTTTGCTCTTGGTGAGTTATATGCCCACCAGGGAAAACTTATTGAAGCAATACAGTATTATGAGACAGCCCTTAAGTCGCATGAAGAAATTGGCGGAGTGAATATCAATCAGAGATTGGCTGAATCCTTAAGTGCAGGCGGCTCGTTTGAGGAAGCTCTCCATTTTTACGAAAAAGCGCTAGAGCAAAAGCTGGAAATTAATACTTTGTTCGGCTTTGCTTTTACAGCCCTCCAGGCAGGCTATAATAAAACAGCGATTGACAAGTTTGAGGAACTTAAGGCTCTTGATCCAGAATACCATTCGCTCTATCTCTATCTGGCAAAAGCCTATGAGCGAGAAGAAATGGCAGAAGAGGCGTTCGAAGCTGTTAAACAGGGTATCGAGCAGGATGAGTTCAATAAAGATTTATACTTTTATGGCGGCAAATTGGCACTTAAACTTCCTGATGAGGAAGCTGCCGAAAAATTGCTTCGTGAAGCAATCGCTATAGATCCAGGGTTCATGGAAGGAGTCCTTGTCCTGAATAAACTGCTGCTCAAGCAGGAACGCTTTGAAGATGTACTGGAGCTTGTGCGTGCAGCTGACATCCACGAAGAAGAAGAGGAACCACAGATTCTTTGGGATGAGGCAATTGCTTATCAGCAAATTGAAGAATTTTCACAGTCATTAAACAAATACCAACTAGCATATACTTTCTTTAAAGACAACAAAGAATTTTTGTCAGACTACGGATATTTTTTAATTGAAGAAGGAAAAATGGGCGACGCTGCCGAAATTTTTAGTAAGTTAGTTGAAAAAGAACCTGGCAATGAAGAATTCCGTGAGTTATTGGAACGCTTGACGGAGAATCAGTAATTTTAACAAAAAATTTGAGTTATGCAGAGGAGGGATTCAAAAATGACAACCCCTGTATCTGTCAACGAGAAAAAGGATTTCATCCGCTGGTTTTTGAACCATTACCAGCTTAAAAGGCGGGAATGCGTTTGGATCCTTAACTACTTGATGAGCCATGACCAGCTGATGGAAAAGGTGCATTTTGTGGAAAATGCACAGTATTGTCCAAGGGGATTAGTGATGTCGACCCATTGCGTGGATGAAGTGCCTTTCAGGTTCTTTAAAGAAAATGTGATGACGACAGATGCAGAAAAGTCTTTCCACGACATTCGCTTGAACAGGGAAGAAGAAATTTACATCCAATTGAATTTCCACGCTTCAAACAAAGCCCACCAATTTGCGGCCGTGCTGGAAGAAAACCCTTATGTTCCGGGTCAGCTCCAAATTAGCGAAAGTGACAAGATGGTAGCAGAAAGATTTCTTGAAGAAAGCATTCAAAAGTTCCAAAAAGACAAACTGCTTACCATGATCGATGAGGCACTGGACAGCCAGGACCAGGAGGCTTTCGAACATCTCACTGAACAATTAAAAAGATTGGGTACCGTCAACTCATTTTAGCTTGCTTTTGATAGCAGGCTTTTTATTTTGCCAGATTTTGTGTGGGTGACATCCTGTATGCGGTCTGAAGGCTTAAGGAAAAGTTACGGATTTGCCTGATCCTGAGGTGGCGTATGTGGAGGAAAAGCATGCGTAAGGGTATCTATTGGCTTGAACGGTACCCTTATGGTACAAAGTTGCTTGCATAAGGGTACGACTAGCCCAGAATTGTACCCTTATAGAAGTCGAAAGGGCTGCATAAGGGTACGATTAGCTCAGAAATGTACCCTTATCGGAGTTGAAAGGGCAGCATAAGGGTACGATTAGCTCAGAATTGTACCCTTATAGAAGTCGAAAGGGCTGCATAAGGGTACGATTAGCTCGGAAATGTACCCTTATAGAAGTCGAAAGGGCTGCATAAGGGTACGATTAGCTCAGAATTGTACCCTTATAGAAGTCGAAAGGGCAGCATAAGGGTACGATTAACTCGGAATTGTACCCTTATAGAAGTGGAAAGGGCAGCATAAGGGTACGATTAACTCGGAATTGTACCCTTATAGAAGTTGAAAGCGCTGCATAAGGGTACGATTAACGAAGAGAACCCGCATTTTTGTCCGACCCCGACCAACATCGGACACCATCTCAAAAGTTGAAACCTAAGTCCCCCCAAGCCATCAAACGATTCGAAAACTAATTTTAATCATGATATTATAGAAAGGTGTAAATAAAGGACGAGAGATAGCCTTTGTTTATGACTAAGCCTAATAGAATGATGGAGATGGTATTATGAAATGGGTGGCAGCAGATGTAGAAATGTATCAGAAAGCTGCTGAGTATGTAGACACTGTAATCGTCCCGCTCTTGCCAGTTTCTTTTGGTGAGGATATGAAGCAAAATGCTTCGATGGCGGAATTCATTGGAATCCTTACATCACAGCTGGAGAAGCAGTTTCGGGGCCGAATCTTCCTTTTGCCTGATTTTGTATACATAAAGGAAAATGAGGGAAGCTTGAACGCTTTGAAGGAGTGGGAGAACACTCTCTTGGAGAAGCAATTTAAACATATATTTTATGTGACGTCGGACAGCCGCTGGAGACAGCAGGAAAAAGAGCTGAGTGGAAATGTTCTATGGCTTCCGTCCTTGTCTTTGGAGCATATGCAGGAGCAGCAGAAGGTTGCCATAGTGGATGATCAGGTAAAGCAATTATTATCGCTGTTCACAGAGAAATGGGAAGAAGAATAATTCAGTGTTATTTTTCTCACTGCAAAAAATGTTTTCAACATAGTATTATATTGATTTTGTAATGAGATTGATATATCATGGTTATGTCCTAGTTTTAAAATGTGTTTAAATTATGTCCGTTGGGGACTTAACTTGGGAATAGAGGGGGGAATAGCGTGAGTAAGCATCGTGTTTCAAGACGACAATTCTTAAACTATACTCTAACAGGTGTAGGCGGTTTCATGGCTGCAGGGATGCTGATGCCAATGGTTCGATTTGCCGTTGATCCTGTACTTAAGGGTGAAGATGCGGGGGATTTTATCGCGACTCCATTGAAGATCGCAGATATCACAAATGAACCGCAAAAAGTAAACTTTTCTTTCACACAAAAAGATGCATGGTATGAATCTGAAGAAACTGGAACTGCTTGGGTTTTCAAGAACGAAGGCGGGGAGATTATTGCCCTGTCGCCAGTATGTAAACACCTTGGTTGTGTAGTAGACTGGAATACGGATAAGAAAAACCCGAATATGTTCTTCTGTCCTTGCCACTACGGTCTTTATGAAAAGGACGGTACAAACGTGCCTGGCACACCGCCGTTGGCACCATTGGATGTATATCCAACAAAAGAAAAAGACGGGTTCCTTTATGTAGGAAAAGCCGAACCACGAAAGGGGGCGTAATCTTTGTTAAACAAAATTTACGATTGGGTAGATGAGCGTTTAGATATTACGCCTTTGTGGCGCGATATCGCAGACCATGAGGTACCAGAGCACGTTAACCCGGCGCACCACTTTTCAGCGTTCGTGTATTGCTTTGGCGGTCTGACGTTTTTCATCACTGTCATTCAGATCCTATCCGGGATGTTCCTGACAATGTACTATGTGCCGGACATCAAGAACGCATGGGAATCTGTTTATTATCTTCAAAACCAGGTAGCATTCGGACAAATTGTCCGCGGTATGCATCACTGGGGAGCGAGCCTTGTCATCGTTATGATGTTCTTACATACGCTTCGCGTGTTCTTCCAGGGCGCTTATAAGAAACCTCGTGAATTGAACTGGGTTGTCGGAGTTCTGATTTTCTTCGTCATGCTGGCTCTTGGCTTGACTGGATACTTGCTTCCATGGGATATGAAAGCATTATTCGCGACTAAGGTTACATTGCAGATTGCAGAAGCTGTACCATTGATTGGGCCATACATTAAGATATTGCTTTCTGGACATTCAACGATCGTTGGTGCTCAAACCTTGACTCGTTTCTTTGCGATTCACGTATTCTTCCTGCCTGCTGCACTACTAGGCTTGATGGGAGCGCACTTCCTGATGATTCGTAAGCAAGGTATTTCTGGTCCATTGTAAAATTCGATTAAAAATGTTGTGCGAATAGTAATTCGCCCAATGATACGGAAAAAGGAGGGGATTGCTCGATGCATCGTGGTAAAGGTATGAAGTTCGTAGGAGACTCACGTGTCCCTGCAGAACGTAAGCCTAATATTCCGAAGGATTACTCGGAATACCCTGGCAAAACGGAAGCGTTTTGGCCTAACTTCCTGTTGAAGGAATGGATGGTTGGTGCGGTCTTCCTGATCGGATACTTGAGCTTGACAATAGCTCACCCGTCTCCGCTTGAGAGGATTGCCGATCCTACTGATACAGCGTATATTCCATTGCCAGACTGGTATTTCTTATTCTTATATCAATTGCTTAAGTATTCTTATGCTTCCGGTCCATATACTGTTATCGGGGCATTGGTCATCCCGGGTCTTGCATTTGGCGCGCTTCTGCTTGCTCCATTTATTGACCGTGGACCTGAGCGTCGCCCGTCTAAGCGTCCGCTTGCGACAGGCTTTATGCTGTTATCAATCGCTGCAGTTTTCTTCCTTACTTGGGAATCTGTTGCCACCCATGACTGGGAAGCAGCCAAGAAACAGGGACAGATTGCGGATGTCGAAATCGACAAAAACTCTGATGGATATAAAATTGCACAAGCGCAAACTTGTATTTCATGCCATGGCGGCGAACTTGCCGGTGGTGCTACAGCGCCAAGTTTGTTAGATACAAAAATGAATGCCGAAGAAATTGCAGACGTTGCCAAGAATGGTAAAGGAAGCATGCCTGCAGTTTTCAAAGGTACGGATGAAGAACTCAAGACTCTTGCTGAATTCATCGACGGCCTAAGCGAGTAATATGTCAAAGAACCTGCAAGGTAACTTGCAGGTTCTTTTTTGCGCAAATTTTATTCATGGGTCATCCTTACATAAGAAGTTTATTTGTTTAGAGATAAATATTGATAAGAAATGAATTAAAGACAAATGGCACTTAATGAAAACAACAAAGGAAAACTTGGTTTATTTTCTATAAACTGTAATAATAGTGTTAGAAAACTTGGGAATGGAGATAGTCAAAATGATCAAGAGAATATACCCTTTGCTAGGGAATAGATCCGTATTATGGCTGTTATTTTGGGTGAATGTTTTGGGGACGGCTTACGGGTACTATTGGTACAAATGGCAGCTTATCGATACGCCGGCAGAATTCCTTTTATTTGTACCTGATAGTCCGACTGCCAGTTTGTTTTTTGTTTTCGTTCTAGGGGCCTTCCTTATGGGGAAAAACTGGCCGCTTATGGAAGCATTGGCTATTGTTAGCCTAGTCAAATATGGCCTTTGGGCGGTAGTCATGAATTTAATGGTATTCTTCGTTTCAGGACAGCTGGACTGGATCGGTCTTATGCTTATGGCATCTCATTTTGCTATGGCAGTGGAAGGTGTCTTATATGCTCCTTTTTATCGAATGAAGGCATGGCACTTAATTGCAGCTGCGGTTGTACTTCTTCATAATGAAATCATTGATTATGTTTTTGAAATGATGCCAAGGTACCATACGCTAGATTTATACATGGACCAGATTGGGTATTTTACATTTTGGCTGAGCATCTTCTCGATTGCCGTTGGATATTACTTCGGGCTGCGGCCGGGGCGATTCTCTCTTTCACTAAAAAGATCAAGATAACCCTGGAATTTTGGTCTAACCTTGTCCACCCTCTCATACATTTTAATAGTATTTAGAGGGGGGACAGGAATGAGAGCAAAATATCTTTTATTCATTTCGGTGCTATTATTATTGATTGCGCCGTTCGCAGCATACGCAGAACCACAGTCGCCTGTTGAAGAACTAGACAATATATCAGACCAAGCACTGCAAATGGTTAAACTCCACCGGTATGAAGATGCAAACAGGCTGCTGGATCATTTTTCAGAAGAATTCTTGCTGGTTACTGGAAATGAACGGCCTTTTACCATGGATGAACTGCGGATTATCACTGTGGCACATGATGAAGCAGTTGAGGCTGTAGCAAACGCAGATTTGGGACATGCCGAAAGGATGAACAGGGTCACAAAATTCAGGCTTGTCATTGATGCGATTGCTTCCACACACCAGCCATTATGGACAGAGATGGAAGGGCCCATCATGACGGTTTTCAATGATATGAAGACTGCTGCATATGAGGGTGACAATGACCAATTTCATTCGAACCTTAATTCATTCCTGTCTTTATACAATGTGATTTATCCGAGTATAAAGATTGACATCAATCCGGAAAGGATCCAAAGAGTTGATGCCAAAGTAAGTTTTATTGACCAGTATCGGCCGCAGGTATTACAAGAGGCTTCCAGCAAGGAAGAACTTGAAATGCTTGAATCGGATTTGCAGAACATCTTTGATGATATGACAGAGGATGAAGCGGACCCTTCACTGTGGTGGGTAATGATTTCCACTGGAAGTATCATTATTCTTACATTGTCCTATGTGGGCTGGAGAAAATATAGAGGCGACAATGACAAAAAAAGAAATGTGCAAAAAGAACATAAGAATTGACACCGTATTCTAGTATTTATAAAATAGTGATAACATCATGAGATGTAAGGGGAGGTACTAGATGTCTATAATAATCTATTTTGCGCTTATTATTTTGATCCCGTTATGGGCTCAATTCAAGGTAAAAGGAGCATACAAGAAATATTCACAGGTGGCTTCTTCGTCCCAAATGACGGGCGCAGAGGTGGCTCGTAAAATTCTTGATGATAACGGTTTATACAATGTTGGTGTCGAAGAAACCAGAGGTTATTTAAGTGACCACTACGACCCGCGTTCAAAGGTTGTACGTTTATCTTCAGATAACTTTTTTGGGCATTCAGTTGCAGCAGCTGCAATCGCTGCTCACGAAGTAGGCCATGCGATTCAGGATGCTGAGGACTACTCGTTCCTTCGATTCCGCCATGCGCTTGTTCCAGTGGCAAGCCTAGGTTCAAACTTTTCCTGGATTCTGATCCTTATTGGGATTTTCGCTCAATTAAGCGGATTGCTTTTACTGGGTATTCTTTTCATGGCAGCGGCTGTTGTTTTCCAAGTGGTAACTTTGCCGGTTGAATTCAATGCATCGAACCGTGCAATGGAACAGGTGGTTTCAGCTGGTATCATTAGGAATGATGAAGAAAGAGAAACAAAGAAAGTATTGAATGCCGCTGCACTGACATATGTAGCTGCAGCCGCTGTTGCGGTACTAGAACTTCTTCGTTTAGTAATGATTTACACAGGGATGACTAGTGAAGATTAAAAAAAAATCCGGACATAGATCCGGATTTTTTTTATGTGGCAGGAAAGATAATTTCCACTTTGAGAATGACCCTGCTCTAGTTCCTATATGTTTTTATCTTTCCAAAGGCAACTTATTTTCATCAAGGGTAAATCCTTCACCCAGGACATCATGGACAACGGTAACCGAAACAAATGCGTGGGGATCCACAGAATTAATGACGCTTTTCAATCGGACGATTTCATTCTTGGCGACAACGCAGTAAAGAACATCTCTTTCCGCTTTCGTATAAGAGCCTACAGCTTTGAGGCTGGTGACTCCGCGGTCCATTTCTTTCATGATTTTCGCTGCAATATCCTCATTTTTCTCCGAGATGATCATAGCTCCTCTGGCAGCATACGAACCTTCCTGCATAAAGTCAATCACCCTGGCTCCTACAAAAACAACCACAAGCGTATACATGGCTTCCCTGTAGTTCAAATATGTAATGAGTGAGAGTGTGATGACACCAAAGTCGAACATGAACATTGTCCTGCCCATTGTCCACCCAAAATACTTTTGCGCCAATCTTGCGATAATGTCAACTCCGCCCGTAGTCCCTCCGTAACGGAAGATTATGCCAAGACCGATGCCGATGAACACACCCGCAAATAAAGCCGCTAAAAACAAATCCTCATATAATGGCATCTCGATTTGATATTTTTGAAATATCCCCAGGAAAATGGAGACACCCACTGTGCCAATGATGGTGTAAATAAATACATTCCGGCCAAGCAGCTTCCAGCCTATGAAAAAAAGCGGCAAGTTTAACAATAAGTTCGTGATAGAAGGAGACCAGCCGAATACGAAATAAAGCAAAAGTGTAATACCGGTAAAGCCACCCTCTGCCAGGTTATTTTGCATATTGAAATGAACTAGACCGAATGAAAAAATAGCCGCACCAAGCAAAATAAAGAAGATGTTTTTGAATTTTAAGCCGTTTAGCACGAATGATTCCTCCTAATAGTACGACTGAAGTTTTACCTTATAAAGCGCTTATATTATATAAAATATACCCAACAAGGGCAATCTTTTACAGGGGAGGATGGAAGAGTCGGAATCTTCTATGTTCCTTGCCGCGTAATGAGAGAGGCTTAATTGGTGGTATAAAGCTTTTTTGCTGATAGGTCCAGGATTAGTTTGAAATAAAAATATTTGTCAAAGCACCTCCATTAAGCTAACATCGATATAGATATACATACAAATAAAGGTTAGGTGAGTTTCTTGAGTGGAAATAAAACGATGAAAGAACTCCAGCAGGAAGTGGATACTTATATAAGCCAATTTAAAGAAGGTTACTTCAGTCCGCTTGCTTTGACTGCACGCATGACCGAGGAGCTCGGGGAGCTGGCTCGTGAGGTTAACCATTATTATGGCGAAAAGCCAAAGAAAAACGATGAAAAAGAAAAGACAATTGAAGAAGAGCTGGGAGATATGCTATTTGTTATGATTTGTTTTGCCAACTCTTTAAATATAGACCTTGAAGAAGCACATAACATGGTCATGGAAAAGTTCAATACAAGGGACAAAGACCGCTGGACGAGAAAAGACAGCTAAAGGAGACTAAATATATGGAAAAAGTAAAGATTGTTATTGCAGGACCAAGAGGAAGAATGGGTAAAGAGGCTGTCAATCTGGTGCTCGGGACGGATACATATGAACTCGTTGGCGTTGTCGACAGGAAATATGAAGGAATGAAACTTGGAGAGCTCGAGGGGTTTCCGGAGAGTGATGCTTTGATTTATACAGATTTCGAGAAATGTCTTCAGGAAGTAGAGCCAGACGTCTTGATTGATTTGACGACACCTGAAGTAGGCATGTTCCACACAAGGACTGCTTTGAAATATAAAGTTCGCCCCGTAGTAGGAACAACAGGGTTCAGCAAGGAAGACCTTGAAGAACTTGAGCAGCTATGCGCTGAACAGGAAACAGGCTGTATCATCGCTCCAAACTTCGCAGTCGGGGCGGTTTTAATGATGAAATTCTCCCAAATGGCAGCCAAATATTTCAGTGACGTTGAAATCATTGAACTGCACCATGACCAGAAGCTGGATGCACCATCGGGCACAGCAGTCAAAACAGCTCAAATGATCTCTGATGTACGTGAACCGAAAAAACAGGGCCATGCTGACGAGAAGGAAACGATTCAAGGTGCCCGCGGTGCGGATTATGAAGGCATGCACATCCACTCTGTAAGGCTGCCTGGACTGATTGCCCATCAGCAAGTATTATTCGGTGCTGACGGACAAACTTTGACGATCCGCCATGATTCGTACAATCGAAGCTCCTTTATGTCCGGAGTCAAACTTGCGGTGGATACAGTCATGAAAATGGACGCTTTTGTTTACGGATTAGAGAATATCATTGAATAGGGGAGAAACCATGAACATTGCCTTAATTGCCCATGATAAAAAGAAAGACGATTTAGTGGGGTTCGCAGTCGCTTATAAGGAGATTTTTGAAGAGCATACATTATTCGCAACCGGGACTACCGGGCTGCGAATCATTGAAGCAACTGGTTTGGAAGTGACAAGGTTTCAATCTGGCCCGCTTGGCGGCGACCAGGAAATCGGCGCAAGAATTGCCAACAATCTAATGGACGCAGTGTTTTTCTTCAGAGACCCATTAACTGCCCAGCCGCATGAACCTGACGTGACTGCCCTGGTTCGGTTATGTGATGTATATTCTGTTCCGCTTGCGACCAATATGGGAACAGCGGAAATTCTTGTCAAAGGAATTGAAAGAGGAGACCTGGATTGGCGAAATATAGTGAAAGAAGAAACTGGTGATAAAAATGGAAGCAATGAAGCTTGATATTCTGGCATTTGGTGCCCATGCTGATGATGTGGAAATCGGGATGGGCGGTACAATCGCAAAATATGCTGCTGAAGGTAAATGGATTGGGATTTGTGATTTGACCAAAGCCGTAATGTCTTCGAATGGAACGGTAGAGACCAGGAGCCGCGAAGCGAATGAAGCAGCCGGCATTCTCGGAGTGAAGATGAGGGAAGCACTTGACTTGCCGGACAGAGGCTTGTTTTTAAAGGAAGAATACATAAGGAAAATTGTTAGAGTGATCAGGCGAAACAAACCGGACATAGTTTTTGCACCTTATTTTGACGACCGTCATCCTGACCATGGCAGCTGTGCCCGCCTTGTTGAGGAGGCGGTCTTTTCGGCAGCAGTAAGAAAATATGATGAAGATCATGGGCTGGCTCCGCATAGGCCGAAAGCTTTGTATTTTTATATGATCAATGGATTCCATAAACCTGATTTTGTTGTTGATGTTTCGGATTTTATCAATTTAAAAATCAGTGCATTGAATGCGTACGAAAGCCAATTCATGAAAGGGGCAGCCACTTTTGACACCCCGCTGGTGAACGGCTATATCGAAACAGTCGAGGCGCGCGAAAAATTATTCGGCAAGGAAGTTGGCGCCGCATATGCCGAAGGCTTTATGTCCAAAAAACCATTGTTAATCCACAAGGATTTGTTAGGGGAAGGAAAATGAAGAAATTAAAAATTGGCATCACCTGCTACCCGACAGTGGGGGGATCTGGTGTTGTCGCAACAGAACTCGGGAAGCTGCTGGCAGAGAAAGGCCATGAAATTCATTTCATTTCATCGAGCCTTCCCTTCAGGCTGAAAAAAATGTACCGAAATATTTATTCTCATGAGGTGGAGGTCAATCAATACTCGGTATTTCAATATCCACCATACGATATTGCGCTGGCCAGCAAGATTGCAGAGGTCGCAGTCATGGAAAATTTAGATGTCCTCCACGTCCATTATGCGATCCCCCATGCTGTCTGTGCCATTTTGGCCCGCCAGATGAGCGGACGTGATCTGAAGATTGTCACTACGCTTCACGGTACCGATATTACCGTACTTGGATATGATCCATCTCTAACGGATGCCATTCGCTTCGGTATTGAAAAATCGGATGTTGTTACAGCAGTATCCAATTCGCTTATCCAGCAAACCTATGATTTGATCAAACCAAAAAAAGAAATTAACTGTGTGTACAACTTCATAGACACTCGTGTCAACAAACGCAGCGATTCCACAGATCTTAGAAAAGAATATGGAATCCTTCCTGAAGAGAAAGTGGTCATCCATGTATCCAACTTCCGGCCAGTTAAAAGAGTTCCAGATGTCATTAAAACATTCGCAGGAATAGCAGAAAAAATGCCGGCCAAGCTTTTGCTTGTAGGAGATGGACCAGAAATGAAGACTGTCTGCAATCTTGCAAGTGAGCTGGGGATTCGCGACAAAGTACTGCTTCTTGGAAAGCAGGAAAGAGTTGAGGAGCTATATTCATTAAGTGATTTGATGCTTCTTCTTTCAGAAAAAGAAAGTTTCGGACTGGTAGCTTTAGAGGCTATGGCTTGTGGCGTACCATGTATCGGGACGAATGTAGGAGGGATTCCAGAAGTGATCGTGGACGGAAAGACCGGATACATTTGCGAACTAGGGAATATCGAAGAGATAACAGAAAAAGCTGTCGATCTACTCTCAAGTGCGGAAATCCACAAGCGGTTTGCTGAAAATTCGATTGAACGGGCAGAAAAGAGCTTCAGCGCAGAACAAATCGTATCTGAATATGAGAGAATCTATTATAATATCGTCGGGCAGGATGTCCAATGATTGGCGAACCATTCATACAGACTGTACCTGTCCTCCAGTTAATTGAGAATGCTGGATTTGAAGCGTATTTTGTCGGCGGTTCTGTAAGGGATCATATACTCGGCCGCGAAATATCCGATGTTGATATTGCTACCTCAGCATTACCTGAGGAATTAAAACAGATTTTTCCTAAAACCAATGACGTGGGAATTGAACATGGAACGATTCTTGTCCATCATAAAGGCGGACATTATGAAATCACGACCTTCCGAACCGAACAAGATTACTCTGATTTCCGAAGGCCGGATAAGGTTTCTTTTATCCGTTCTTTAAAAGAGGATTTACAGCGCCGCGATTTCACGATGAATGCAATTGCGATGGACAAGGAAGGGAACATAATCGATCCTTTTGCGGGCAAGGAAGCAATAAACAATAAGGTGATTGTGACTGTAGGCAACCCTGATGAACGCTTCGGTGAAGATGCATTAAGGATGCTGAGGGCTGTAAGATTCAAGTCACAATTATCTTTTTCGATTGAAAAGCATACTTTAGCATCGCTTGCAGCTCACTGTCATCTGCTTGAGAACATTGCGGTCGAACGGAAAACTGTTGAGTTCGAGAAATTGCTTGTGGGGAATGGCAGGAGCGAAGCGGTTCAATTGCTGGCGAATAGCGGGATGATTCATTTTTTGCCAGGATTGAAAAATCATAGTGATGGAGTAAGACGCTTTTCGAGCCGTTTAAGAAAGAACTTCCGATTGACAGAGTGCTGGGTTCTGTTAGTTTTTGAATTAGGATTGAAGGACAAGGAAATAGATGATTTCCTGAGAGAATGGAAACTTCCGGTGAATAAAATTAAAAGGATCAATAAAATTCATTCCTTGTTATTACATCGCCTTGAAAATGACTGGAGTCTGGAATTGGTTTATAAGGCAGGTCTGGAAGATGCGATTTGTGCTGAAATAGTGTATGCGTCCCTCCATAACAGTAGTGGCAGCGACGATGAAATCAGGGGTTTGCATGAGCGGCTTCCGATCAAGCACCGAAAGGAATTGGATGTAACGGGAAATGATGTCATGTCATGGCTGGATAAACACCCAGGTCCGTGGCTGCGAGACATTCTTGATGAAATCGAACGTTCTGTAATCTATGGTGTCGTGCCAAATGAGAAGGAGAAAATAAAGGAATGGCTGAACGCGTTCAATCAGAAATCAGAAAAAAATTATTAGATGCATTTACGAAAAACGAAACTGAATACCTATCCGGACAACATCTCGCTGACATTGCTGGCTGTACACGCACAGCGGTCTGGAAGCACATCGAGGAACTTCGCAAGGAAGGGTTTCAGTTTGAAGCGGTTCGAAGAAAAGGATACAAGATCATCTCTATCCCGGACAATATGTCTGCAGACAAAATAAACCTTGGTTTAAACACTGAATTCTTAGGCAGGAATCTGCATTACCATGACAGCGTGGAATCGACTCAGAAAATAGCGTATAGGCTGGCTTATGATCAAGCCGAAGAGGGAACTGTCGTGATTGCCGAAGAGCAAACTGCAGGGAGAGGCAGAATGGACCGTAAATGGCATTCTCCCAAATATTCAGGGATATGGATGAGTCTCATCCTCAGACCGAAAATCCCTATCCCGAAAGCACCGCAGCTGACATTGATTACGGCGGTTGGAGTAGTGCAGGCTATAGAGGAAGTAACAGGCTTACTGCCCGAAATTAAATGGCCGAATGATATTCTCATCAATGGCAAGAAAATAACGGGGATTCTTACCGAGCTGCAGGCGGAATCCGATCGGATCAATTCTATCATTATCGGAATCGGCATCAATGTAAATACAGGTATAGAAGATTTTCCAGAAGATATTCAATCCATTGCTTCGTCGCTTGCCATTGAATCTGACAAAATCATAGACAGGGAAAGATTGATCAGGGCGATACTAGAAAAACTGGAGAAGTTGTATTTGCTTTATCTGGATAAAGGATTTTTCCCGATAAAGCTAATGTGGGAAAGCTATGCGATAAGCATTGGTAAACAGATCACTGCAAGAACACTTACCGGGGAAATCAAGGGAAAAGCTGTTGGTATCACTGAGGATGGAGTTCTATTGATTGAGGATTCAGCAGGGGCGGTTCATAATATTTACTCGGCTGATATCCAGATCGAAGGTTAAAATCGTTGTGTAGCCAAAAAAGCAGTCATTTGCTATAATCAATCTGGGCGGTATCGAGAGAACTGCACCTTGTTGACTTTTTTTTATAAAAAAATAGTTCTGCCTGGATCCGGTAGCGGACTGGGACAGAGGGATGAAACAAGTACAGGCTTCAAAGGGTCCTTCTGGCATAGATGGGTCCTTTTTTAGTGTCTGGGGTTGATGGATTGTTTTATCTCCTCTTCAGAAAAAGGGAGGAAAGAAGAATGAAACAAACAACTGATTTCTTAAAAATGAAGCAAACAGGCAACAAGATCGTCATGGTGACGGCCTATGATTATCCTTCATCAAAGCATGCCGAACAGGCTGAAGCAGATATGATTCTCGTAGGCGATTCCCTTGGAATGGTCGTGCTGGGCTATGACTCGACTGTACCGGTCACAATGGATGATATGATCCACCATTCGAAGGCTGTCAGGCGAGGAGCGGGCAATACGTTCATTGTTGTCGATTTGCCATTTATGAGCTATCATCTGTCAATCAAAGACACGCTTATAAACGGTGCGAGAATCATGCAGGAAACTGGGGCAAACGCTGTTAAATTAGAAGGTGCCGATGAGGTCATTGGCCATATAAACGCACTGACTAAGGCCGGAGTACCTGTGGTAGCACATCTTGGCCTCACTCCGCAATCAGTAGGTGTACTTGGCGGATATAAAGTGCAGGGGAAGAGCGCGGATGCAGCAAAGAAATTAATTGCTGACGCAAAAAAATGCGAAGAGGCAGGTGCCTTTGCAGTTGTACTGGAATGCGTTCCTAAGCAGCTTGCTGAACAAGTCAGCCAGGCCCTTACAATCCCGACCATTGGCATCGGGGCTGGAGCAGAGGTTGACGGACAGGTGCTTGTATACCATGATATTATCACTTATGGAGTGGACCGAGTCCCGAAATTCGTAAAACAATATACGAATGTAAATGAATTAATCTCATCAGGGCTCAGTGCATATGTTACTGAAGTCAGGCATAAGGCATTTCCTGAAGACAAACATAGCTTTACCATGAAGGAAGAAGAATTGCAGGCATTGTACGGGGGAAAAGAATGAAAATCATAAGTACAATCACCGAGATGCAGGAGCAAATGCAAAAACTTAAATCTGAAGGGAAAACCATCGGTTATGTACCAACCATGGGTTTCTTGCATGAAGGCCATATATCTTTGATGAAGAACGCCCGGCCGGAAAATGACGTTGTTGTCCTGAGTATTTTCGTGAACCCTCTCCAGTTCGGTCCGACAGAGGATTTAGACGCCTACCCAAGGGATTTTGAGCGCGACCATAAAATCGCGGAAGCTGAGGGAGTAGATTTTATTTTCTATCCTTCTGCGGAAGAAATGTACCCAGGGAAGGTTTCAATCAAGGTTTCTGTCGTTGAGCGGACAGATGTACTTTGCGGCAAGTCAAGACCAGGCCATTTTGACGGGGTAGCAACAGTTCTTTTCAAACTGTTCAATATCATCCAGCCAACTAGAGCATATTTTGGCCTGAAGGATGCCCAGCAGGTCGCAGTGGTTCATGGCCTGATCAAGGATTTTAATTTTCCGATCGAATTGATTCCGGTTGAAACAGTTCGTGAAGAGGATGGCCTTGCAAAAAGTTCAAGAAATGTCTATTTAAATGACGAGGAAAGAAAACAGGCAGTAGAACTTAGCAAAAGCCTGGAGATGGCCAGACTCGCCATTGACAATGGCGAAAGAAATGCTGATGAACTCGTTGGATTGATTAAAAATCATTTAAATGAACATACGACAGGTACAATTGATTATATTGAAATCTATTCCTATCCTGAGCTGCAGGAGTTGGAGACATTGAAGGGAAAAGTCATCATTGCCCTTGCAGTGAAGTTCTCTAAAGCCAGGTTGATTGATAATACCATTATAGAAGTAGAATA